>ERZ791617.725-NODE-725-length-17426-cov-3.47723_pt1 | contig 17426 bp, 18 predicted proteins | sample MGYA00510272_ERZ791617 | MGnify/ENA primary metagenome ERZ791617 (study PRJEB30046, sample SAMN00715200) | human gut metagenome | study: EMG produced TPA metagenomics assembly of the A metagenome-wide association study of gut microbiota in type 2...
GGGTTGCCCCACTGGTGTTTGAGACCAGCGCGTCTACCGATTCCGCCATCTGGGCTTAAATGCGGTGCAAAGGTAATACTTTTTTTGTAATGGACAAACATTATGGCAAAAAACTTTTCTTCAAGATTATTACAATAGAGAAAAAAGCTTAATTTCTTGGTTTTGTACACAATAAAAAGTAACTTCGTGCGCTATTATATATAGAAACGTTCAGAGCTTATTGCCAAGGCGGAAAAGACAGGACGCTTTTAAATACACTTTGTGATAATATTAATCTGATACGGATTTAAGATGGAAAAATTTAATGACAACAACTTCTGCTTGATTCTTGCCGGGGGTAAGGGTAAGAGGCTTTGGCCCGTGAGCAGAGAGAATATGCCAAAGCAGTTTCTTGATTTCTTCTCTGTGGGGAAGACACTTCTTCAGCAGACTTATGAAAGGATGACAAAAATTGTTAGTCCCGAAAATATCCTTATCGCCACAAACCGTGATTTCGTGAGTATCGTGGCGGAGCAGCTTCCGCAGGTTCCAAAGGCTAATATATTGGGTGAGCCCGTAAACAGAAATACGGCACCCAGCGTGGCTTGGGCCACATGCAGGGTGTTGCACAGGAACAAGGATGCAAGACTTGTTGTGGTGCCTTCCGACCAGATGATTATGGAGGAGGGGAATTTCGAAAAAGACATACAGGCTGGTTTGGACTGGGTCGGAATGAACGACGGACTGCTTACGATGGGAGTGAAGCCGACACGTCCGGAACCCGGTTATGGATATATACAGATGGGGGAGGAGCAGTCTGACGGCGGTAATATATATAAGGTGAAAAGCTTTACGGAGAAACCGGAGCGTGAGTTTGCCAAGGTGTTTATGCAGAGCGGAGAGTTCTATTGGAATACGGGTCTGTTTCTTGCAAGATGCGACTATCTGAGAGAGTGTCTGAAGAAAATATTCCCTCCTGTATTGCGGATGATAGATGCCGAGGAGGTGGAGTATACTTTGGAGAAGGAAGTGAAATGCATAGAGGAGCATTATTCCGTGTATCCTAATCTCTCCATCGATTATGGTATATTGGAGAAGAGTGACAATGTGTATGTCATGAGGTGCTCTTTCGGTTGGGCTGACCTTGGCACTTGGCATTCGATGTATGAGACGATGAGCAAGGGCGAGGGCGACAACGTGGTGTTGAGCAAGCGTGTGATGCTGGACAACTGTCGGGGCAACATAGTGAAACTGCCTGACGACCATATTGCCGTGTTGAACAATCTCGACGGATATATCGTGGCGGAAAAGGGTAATGTGCTGTTGGTGTGCAAGAAGGAAGACTCCTCGGCTCTCGTGAGGAAATACATCAATGAGGTTCAGATGAGCGAAGGTGAGGAGTTCTTGTAGGACAATTGATAGATGGCATTATATATATAATGTACTGGTCATATAAGAAAAGATTTAGGGGGTACGGTCTCGCTTTGGATGCAGACTTACCCCTTTTTCTCGCTTTAGAGGAAAAATATTATAATTCATGTAGTTATACGGTGTGGTTTTGCGTATATAAGATGAAAGGTTTCTTGAAAATGAAATGTGATGGACGTAAAGAAGAATGATTTTGAACGGCTTATCCGCGAGAATAAAGACACGATATATACTGTCTGCTATATGTTCTCGAAAGACCAGGATGAGGTGGCTGACCTGTATCAGGAGTCGCTGATAAACCTATGGAAGGGTTTGTCGCAGATGAAGCCTGACGGTAATGTCAAGGGGTGGATATACAGGGTTGCGCTGAATACCTGTATCTCTTTAGGAAGAAAGAAGAAGAGCAGACCTACGGTGAGGCTGACCATGGATATAGACCCGTTTGATTCTTCAGACAACAGGACGGCACAGGTGGATATGCTGCATAAGCGCATTAGCAAGCTGCAGCCGTTTGACCGTGCCATAATCCTATTGTGGCTTGAAGACATCAGCTATGATGAGATAGGGCAGATTCTTGGTATTTCAACATCCAATGTCTCTGTTCGTCTTGTACGTATTAGAGAGCAATTGAAAAAAATGTCTAACGATTAATACTCATAAAGCAATGAATGAAAATAATAGTCTGTCGGATTTGGAACAGATGCGTTCGCAGATGGTAGAGCTGAAGTCTATGCTTAAGGAGCAGTCGATCGTCAATGGCAAGATGATGCGAAAGGCGATGAAGAGCGACTACAACCGGATGCGCAATGATATGAAGTTCTCAATAGTCTTTGAAGTGCTGGCGCTGCCGATGATGTGGTATGTGCTGCCTATGTTGGGTTTGCCGTTGTGGTTTGTTGCTGTTACGGTGTTGTTCCTGCTTTCGGCTTTGGCAGCCTCGGTATATTCTCTTTTGCATTATGCTTCGGGGGATTTGATGAACGGCAACCTTACGGATGTGGCGCTGAAGATTGTGCGCTACAAGAGATTCGGCATTTATTGGTTCTTCTATGCAATTCCGTTCCTCGTGTTCTGGCTTGGTACGTTCTTCTATTTCGTTACTAAGGGAAAGGAGTCGGAGTTTGTGGAAGGTGTTGTCTATGATGGCATTATCGGTGGCGTTATAGGAGGGACACTCGGTATAGTGAACTATGTTCAGAACCTGCATAGGATGAACCGTATTCTGAAGCAGATACGGGAAGTGAAAGCCGGATGATTGGTATTAGGAAGACGGAAAAGGAATAAAAAAGCGAGGCAGCTACAATGTGTAACTGCCTCGCTTTTGTCGGGATGACTGGACTCGAACCAGCGACCACACGCCCCCCAGACGTGTACGCTAACCAACTGCGCTACATCCCGAATGATGATGTCACTTTGTTAAAGTGAGTGCAAAATTAATCACTTCTGATGAGAAATACAAACTTTTTAAGGAAAATCCTTATCCGTTGCAATTAAAAACCGGTCATTGTCCCTCTTGTTTGTATCAGGGTTTATAAGTGTGAGGTATAAAAAATAAAAGGACTGCTTGATTTCACAACCTCGCAGCCCTCAACTTAAACAACCAATAAAAGAAATAGATTGTACTATTTTATCTTATGAACAACAGTTCGCGGTACTTAGGAAGAGTCCAAAGTTCGTCGCTAACTGTGAGTTCCAGCTTGTCGATATGATAACGAATCTCCTCCATCTTTGGAGCTACGGTATCGTGGTAGGCAATAGCCTTCTCACGCTCGTCGTCAATCTTGTTTGCCACCTTGCGTGCATTAACGAGGTCTTCTACACCCTTCTCGATAATCTGTGTACGCTCTGCGATGTCCTCGATAATCTTGATGTTGCTTGAGCTAAGCTTGTCAGCCTTCTCAGCAGGGAAGACGGCGCGCATGTTCTCGACATTCTTCAGCAGCATACTCTGATAGTGGGTAGCTACAGGGATGATGTGGTTCATTGTGAGGTCGCCCATTACACGTGCCTCAATCTGAATCTTCTTTGTATATGTCTCCCATTTTACTTCGTTGCGGGCAGCAAGCTCCTTCTGTGTCATGACGCCAAGCTTTGTGAACATCTCAACAGAAGAGTCGCTCAGGTAGTTGTCGAAGATTACCGGGCAACTTGTCTCGCAGTCCAGACCGCGCTTCTTTGCCTCTTCACCCCATTCGTCAGAGTATCCGTTTCCGTCAAAGCGGATAGGCTTGCAGGTCTTGATGTCCTCGCGAAGTATGTCGATGATAGCCTTAACCTTATCCTCGCCCCTCTCGATGCGGGCATCAACACGAGCCTTGAAGTCAACCAAAGCTTCAGCAACGGCAGAGTTCAAGGCGATCATTGCAGAAGCGCAGTTTGCCTCAGAACCAACGGCACGGAACTCGAAACGGTTTCCTGTGAATGCAAATGGAGAAGTACGGTTACGGTCGGTATTATCGATAAGCAACTCTGGAATTTCCGGTATGTCCATCTTCATGCCCTGTTTGCCAGCCATTTTGAATACATCCTCGTTGTCGCTCGTCTCTATATGGTCGAGAAGCTCTGAGAGCTGCTTGCCAAGGAATGAAGAGATGATTGCTGGAGGTGCCTCGTTGGCTCCAAGACGATGAGCATTTGTAGCACTCATGATAGAAGCCTTGATGAGGCCGTTGTGACGATAAACACCCATCAGAGTCTCTACGATGAATGTCACGAAGCGCAGGTTGGCTTCCGGAGTCTTGCCAGGAGCATGGAGCAGAACGCCAGTGTCGGTAGAGAGACTCCAGTTGTTGTGCTTTCCGCTACCGTTGATGCCAGCGAAAGGCTTCTCGTGAAGCAATACTATGAATCCGTGTTTACGTGCCACCTTCTTCATGAGAGACATAAGAAGCATGTTGTGGTCAACAGCAAGGTTTGTCTCTTCAAAGATAGGAGCGATTTCAAACTGGTTAGGCGCAACCTCGTTGTGGCGTGTCTTGCAAGGGATGGAGAGTTCAAGAGCCTGAATCTCAAGATCCTTCATGAAAGCCTGTACTCTATCAGGAATAGTTCCGAAGTAGTGGTCATCCATCTGCTGGTTCTTAGCAGAGTCGTGTCCCATCAGTGTTCTGCCTGTAAGCATCAGGTCAGGACGTGCGCTGTATAGGTCAGCGTCAACGAGGAAGTATTCCTGCTCCCATCCGAGGTTTGATGTCACCTTCTTTACATTCGGGTCAAAATAATGGCAAACGTTGGTTGCTGCCACGTTTACAGCATGAATAGCGCGCAGCAGCGGTGCTTTGTAGTCAAGAGCCTCACCTGTATATGAGATAAAGATTGTAGGGATACAAAGCGTATCGTCGATGATGAAGACAGGCGATGTAGGGTCCCATGCTGAATATCCGCGAGCCTCGAAAGTATTTCTGATACCACCGCTTGGGAAAGAACTTGCGTCAGGCTCCTGCTGTACGAGCAGCTTGCCGGAGAATTCCTCAATCATTCCTCCCTTGCCGTCGTGCTCGATAAAGGCATCATGCTTCTCTGCTGTTCCTCCTGTAAGCGGCTGGAACCAGTGAGTGTAGTGTGTCACACCGTTTTCCTCAGCCCACTGTTTCATTCCGTTAGCCACAGCATTTGCTATAGAGCGGTCCAATGCTGCGCCATTGTCAATAACGGCAATAAGCTTGTCATAGACATCTGCAGGCAGATATTTGTACATCTTGGCACGGTTGAAGACATACTTTCCGAAATACTCGGAAGGACGCTCAACTGGTGCAATAACTTCAACAGGGCGTTTCTTGAACGCCTCTTCAACAACCTGAAATCTTAAATTTGCCATTGTTTAAAGCTTTTATATGTTTGAATGTTTTTTTTGATTTTGCTGCAAAGGTAATGCTTTTTTCAGTTTCGGCATACCTTTTGTCATAATATTCATTGTTTTATTTGTCTTTTTGACGTTGCCGACATTTATATCTTTCGATTTTGTTCGTTTCTCTCTTGTATGTCACTGCAAACCCGTTGGCTTTCTCGTATGACGTGGCTGCCTTTTATATGTTAATACTGTGTTTGTGTCTGTTTGTGGGCAGTCAGGAGGATCTTGCCGTTATCCTTTTATCCACAGCTCGATTCTTTTCATCGCCTCTTCGCAGTCTTCGCGGTTGCCGAAGGATGTAAATCTGACGTATCCTTCGCCGCTTGGCCCGAATCCCACTCCCGGTGTACATACTATCTGTGCTCCGTAAAGTAGCTGTTCGAAGAATTTCCAGCTGTCCACTCCGTCAGGTGTCTTCACCCAGAGATAAGGTGCGTTAACTCCTCCGTACACTCTGAAGCCGAGTCTCTTCAATGCATTGTACATCAGTTTTGCGTTGCCCATATAGTAGTCGATTGTGGCTTTTGTCTGTTCTTTTCCTTCTGGAGTGTATATAGCCTCGGCGGCACGTTGGCTGATATAGCTTGTTCCGTTGAACTTGGTACACTGTCGTCTGTCCCAGAAGGGGTTCAGCGGCAGTCGTTCTTTTCCGTCGATGGTAACGGCTGTAAGCTCCTTTGGTATTACGGTGTATCCACAACGTATGCCGGTGAATCCGGCAGTCTTTGAATAACTGTGGAATTCTATAGCCACCTTCTTTGCGCCCTTTATCTCGTATATAGAATGAGGAATGTCGGGTTCCGTTATATATGCTTCGTATGCTGCGTCATACAGAATCAGAGTGTCATTCTTTAATGCGTAAGCCACCCATTTCTTAAGTTCCTCTTTTGTTATGACCGTTCCTGTAGGGTTGTTGGGGTAGCACAGATAAATCATGTCTACGCGGTGGTCTGGAATCTGAGGAACAAAGTTGTTGCTTTCCGTACACGGCATGTATGTCACGTTGCTCCATTTTCCGTTTTCGAGTACTCCTGCCCTTCCGCACATCACGTTAGAGTCGATATATACAGGATATATAGGGTCGGTCACTCCGATGCTGTTGTCCCATCTCACGAGTTCTCCGATGTTTCCAGTATCGCTTTTTGCTCCGTCGTTAACGAACACCTCGCTTGGGTCGATATGAATCTTGCGTGGCAAGAAGTCATTCTTTACAATAGCCTCTCTGAGCCAGAGATATCCCTGCTCTGGACCATATCCGTGGAAAGTCTCCTTGTGTGCCATGTCGTCCACAGCTTTATGCATAGCCTCGATTACGGCAGGAGCAAGAGGTTGTGTCACGTCACCGATGCCCAGGCTGATAACCTTCGACTTCGGGTGCGATATCTTGTAAGCATTCACTTTCTTTGCAATGTCGGCAAAGAGATAGCTTTTCTGAAGCTTTAGATAATGTTCGTTTAATAATGCCATATTCTTGTTTCTCTTTTATTGTTGTTAAATTTCTATTTCTCCGTCAAAAACAATGGTTGCCGGTCCCGTCATGTAGACGTGGTTGTCGTTTTCCTTCCATTCGATGTCCAGTTCTCCTCCGTCCATCTTAATACGGCTTGTCCTTCCGTTTCTTTCCGTCACGGCAGCAGCCGTTGCGCAAGCTCCTGTGCCGCAAGCCATTGTTATTCCGCTGCCTCTTTCCCAGACCCTTGTCCTTATAGTTCCGTCTTTAAGAGGCTGTGCGAATTCTATGTTGCATCTTTCCGGAAAGCATCTGTCCCTTTCAAGAATCCTTCCGTATTTCTCTATATCGAGAGTTTTGACGTCATCAACGAAGATTACGAAATGAGGATTGCCTATGCATACGAATGTTCCTTCAAAAGTCCTGTCGTCTGCTGTCAGTGTTTCGTTTTCTGGCTTGTTGTATTGTTCCGGGTTTACGAGCTTTGGTTCCAGCATGTCAACGGTGACGCTTTCCACACTTTTTGCATCGTCAGAGAGGTGCAGGTTTAGAATCTTAATACCCGACAATGTTTCAAGTCTAATAACCGTCTTGTCGGTCAGTTTTCTTTCGTAGAGGTATTTTCCGATACACCTTGAAGCATTTCCGCACATCATGGCTTCCGACCCGTCGGCATTGAATATCCGCATCTTGTAGTCGGCATCATCGGTGTCGGGTTTGCATATAAGTACGAGTCCGTCGCTTCCGATACCTTTATGTCTGTCGCTCCATTTGATTGCCAAAGCTTCCGGATTCTCTATATTATATAATAAGGTATTAACATAAATATAGTCGTTTCCTGCGCCATGCATCTTTATGAATTGTATCCTCTGTCTGTACATCTTTCTGCTATATATTGTTGTTAAGTTTCTATTTGTTCGTTTCCAGGTGCAAAAATACAACAATTTGTCTTTATCCCATTGAATGTATATGGTATTTTTATGTTTTATTTTCTTGGGGATGCCAAATTGTAACAAATTTACACAATGGTACTTACAATGTGAAACTATACTTTTCTTTATATTGATTAATTGTAAGGAATTAGAAGGAATGGTAATCAAAAAGTTTAACTTATCTATTTTTAATTATCAAATAGTTGTAATTTTGCAGCCGAAAGATAACAAATAGACAGAAAGAATAGTATAAACCAACAAAAAAGGTAAGTATGAAGAAGATTGAAGCAATCATCCGCAAGACGAGATTTGAAGATGTAAAGGAGGCATTGCTTGCTGCCGACATCGAGTGGTTTTCTTATTATGATGTAAGAGGAGAAGGCAAGATGCGTCAGGCAAGGATTTATCGTGGTGTGATGTACGACACAAGTAGTATCGAACGAGTATTGATAAGCATTGTTGTCCGTGACAAAAATGTAGAGAAGACCATTGCCGCCATACAGGGTGCAGCCCGTACGGGTGAGATAGGTGACGGACGAATCTTCATCATTCCAATAGAGGATTCCATCCGAATCCGTACCGGCGAGCGTGGCGACATAGCTCTTTATAATGCGGAACAGGAAAAATAAGGTATCTCTTTTAAGGTAAAAAGATTTCCGTTATATGGTATTCGGATTCACATTATATAATATAAGGTAAGAGGAAACACCTGAAAAACAATCAAGGTGTATAATACGGATAATAACAACACGCACAATTAAAAAAAATAAGATTATGACAACAATATTATTAGCCACGGAGTCGGTTGCCGAAGTAGCAAAGAGTGTAGCCGATCTCGGTATTTCGTTAGATACAGTATGGATGCTGCTTGCAGCAATGTTGGTATTCTTTATGCAGCCCGGCGGAGGCTCTTGTCTGGGACAAGTCGTTCAGGAATATGAACGAGCCGAGTGGCAGAGCTGTTGCTGACGTCCATGAGTGCTCATGATTATGCCGGTTGGAATAGGTCGTATTGCCCTGTTGGGGCAGTATGGCTTATTCCACATAGTCAATCTTCAGCACGATAACGCGGAGCGACTGGTCGGCGAGTGGGGTCTGCACCTTGGCGATGTGCCAGTCGGAAGGGAAGCAGATGATGAATCTCTTCGGCATGGACATGAAGAAGTGCGACTGCCACTTGTCGTAGTCGTAGCGTATAACATCCTTTTCGTCGCTGTATTCGCAGTTAGGCTTCGATGATTTGTGGTCGAGCAGATAGAAACCCTCCGTTCCTTTCACTACATACATGAAGTCAATCTTCTTTCTGTGCGACTCCGAGCGGCGCTTCTCCAGCGGTTCGTTGCTGCTGTCCTCTACAGATGCTCTGATGTTCGTTCCCGGAATCATTAGCTTTCCCTTCGGGATATTCAGCAAGTCGGTGTCTGCCAGCCATTTGAATGCGGCGTCCCACTGCACTTTGTTCTTATGATATTGCGAATAGAACTCCTGCAGATTTACCGTCCTGTCGGGCATTGCGTCAAATCCGTTTCTCCATTCTCCAGCCTCAGTCCAGGCTGTAGCCTTCTTCAAGGAAACGTTGTTTTTCTTCTGTGCATCTGCTGTTGCGAAGCACAACAATAGTGCTGCCATGGAGAGCAGCGTAATTTTCAGTCTTGAAAGAATCATGCTATAGTAGATGTTTTAATATGTTTTATTTGTTTTTCCTGTGTGCGATAGGGTAGTAGGCAATGCTTGGCGGCAATGCTATTGCTATGCGGTCGGCAATGCTGAGGCAGCTCTTGTCGGCTTTTCGCAGCAGTTTGTAGTATTTGTCGTATACATCAAACTGCTTCTTGTATATGAAGTTCTCGTACATCTTCGTCTGGTGCAACACGATATATGGGGCATATTCCTCCATCCTGTCCTTGAAGATGGAGTAGAGGATGTCGTCATACATCTGCTGTTCGTCGAGACTCAGCGGACGGTCGTTGGGCAGTCCCACATTGTACATATATACCACTTCATCGGAGAACCACACCTTAGGTTCCTTCAGCAGACATTCTATCTGCATGAGAATATCCTCGCCGGAACGGATGAGTCGGGGCGTGGAGAGGCATCCTTCGAGTAGTTTCCTGCGGAAGAGCACAGCCCACAACACGCAGAAGTCCGCCCTTGATGCGAGCAGCTGTTTTATCATCCATGAGGGCTGCATGTATTGTCCGCCCTCGTGTCCGCACAGATTGTCGCGCTGGTCGATGTATCTTGCCACCACCTCGTCGGCTCCCGTTGCCATTATCTCGTCGTAAAGTATGTGCAAGGCGCCGGGCAGCATCTTGTCGTCGGCATCCACAAAGGTTATGAACTCCCCTTTTGACAGTTCGAACCCCAGTCGTCTCGCCGCCGTGACGCCTCCGTTTTCGGGGTGTACCACGGTCAGGTTCGGGTGTTCCCGTGCCATTCTGTCGCAGATTTCCCCCGACCCGTCGGTGCTTCCGTCTTCAACGGCAATCACTTCAAAGCTATCAAAGTCCTGTGTCAGCACGCTGTTGAGGCAGTCCTCCACATATTCTCTCTTGTTGTATACGGGTATGATGACGGAGATGAGTGGTTTCTTCTCCTTCGCTATTGCCTTTCCTTCGAGATAGGCAGCTATGGAGTCCGGCACAAGACCGTTTATCGGCTTGTCCTCCTTCAGCAATTGTCTTATCTGAGTGCTGCTTACGTTGTGCAGTCCTGTGTCGTAGAAGTCCACGTTGTCGGGCAGACTGTTCTTGTCAATCTCGCATCCCTGTCTTGGATAGACGGCGATTCTGAAGTTGTTGAAAATGAAGTCCGGCTCGCGCCATTTGTCGAAGCAGAGCCAGTTGTCCGCCCCGATGATGAGCGTAAACTCCCTGTCGGGGTAGTCGTGCGAAAGACTTCTCAGTGTGTTTGCCATGAAGGAAGGGCGTGGCAGTCGGAACTCATAGTCGCTTGCCAGTAGTCCCTCTTCGTTTTCCAGTGCCATCTCCACCATCCTCAGCCGCTCCTCGTCGGGCATCAGTCCTTCAGCGTCTTTCAGAGGATTATGGGGGGACACTACGAACCACACCTCGTCCAGTCCGGCAAGTTGCTTGATACTCTTAGCCAGTGCTATGTGTCCGTTGTGTATAGGGTTGAACGACCCGCCGAAAATGCCCGTCTTCATGTCTCTTTATGTTTTATTTGTTCAGAAAATCCGCTATCGTTTCGAGAGCCTTCTGCTGTGCGTTCTTCAGGTCATCGTTGACCACAACGCAGTCGAACTTAGGTGCGAAAGAGAGTTCAAACTCCGCTCTCTTTATCCTGTCTTCAATCACTTCAGGTGCATCTGTGCCTCTGCCGTTGAGTCTGTTGCGCAGTTCCTCTATCGATGGTGGCTGTATGAACACGCTGAGAGCCTTGTCTCCGTAGAATTTCTTTATGTTGCATCCGCCTTTCACGTCAACGTCGAGCACCACATTCTCGCCTTTGGCGAGCTGTTTCTCCACCTGTGCCTTCAGTGTGCCGTAGAATCTGTCGGCATACACCTCCTCGTATTCGAGAAACTCCCCGTCGGCGATGCGTTTGCGAAACTCCTCGGGTGTGACGAAGAAATACTCCACTCCGTCCTTCTCAGTCCCTCTTGGCTGTCGGCTTGTACACGAGATGCTGAATGCGAGGTTCAGTTCCTTGTGCTCTTGCATCAGCCAGTTGATGATGGTGCTCTTGCCGCTTCCGCTTGGTGCGGAGAATATTATCACTTTTCCTTGCATCTTTCTTCAGGCTTTTTATAGTGCGTTGAGCACCTGTTCCTTTATCTGTTCCAGTTCGTCTTTCATCTTCACCACGATGTTCTGCATCTCGGCATTGTTGCTCTTGCTGCCAGTGGTGTTGATTTCACGTCCCATCTCCTGTGCGATGAATCCGAGTTTCTTTCCTACTCCTTCCGTCTCGTTCATCGTCTCGCGGAAATATTTCAGGTGGTTAGCCAACCTTTGTTTCTCCTCGCTGATGTCGAGTTTCTCGATGTAGTATATGAGTTCCTGTTCCAGTCTGTTCTTGTCGTATTCCACTTCCGGAATGCTTTTCAGTCCGTCCACGATGCGCTGTCGTATCTTCTCCACGCGGGCTTTCTCGTATGGTTCGATGCTTTCGAGCAGAGCGGTGATATTGTCGATCTTCTCGTTGAACTTATTCTGCAGTGCCGCTCCCTCCTGTTTTCGGAAGTCGTTGAGTTTTTCCACCGCCTCGTTGATGGCTGTTGTCGCAGCCTCCCATTCCTCTTCCGATAGTGTTTCCGTTTCTGTTTTCGTCAGCACGTCGGGCATTCTCATCAGAGTGTTGAACCAGTCCTCCGGTTCAGGGATATTGTTCTTTTCGGCAATCTCCTTTATCTGCTTGTAGTAGTTGGCAACGAGTGCTCCGTTTACGGGTGTTGCGTCCACCACAGTCTCCTTCTCTATCCAGATGCTGAAGTCCACTTTTCCTCTTGTCAGTGCTTTTGCAAGCATCTGTCTGATTTGCATTTCCTTCTCGCGGTAGATAGGTGCGATACGTGTTGAGAGGTCGAGCGTCTTGCTGTTGAGCGACTTCACCTCTACGTTGATTTTCTTTTCTCCAAACGTCACCACGGTCTTGCCGTAGCCTGTCATTGACTGTATCATGTTTTTTGCATTATGTTTCTAATTTTGCAAAAGTACACAATTATTCGGAAAAACGTTCATTTTCCCTGTATCTATTTTATAAGGTGGGGTGTTGCCGTAGGGGCTATTTTAGAAAGTCGATGACTTTCTATGTGGAATTCAGGGACTTTCTATGTGGAATTCAGGGACTTTCTATGTGGAATTCAGGGACTTTCTATGTGGAATTCAGGGACTTTCTATGTGGAATTCGGGGACTTTCTATGTGGAATTCAGGGACTTTCTATGTGGAATTCGGGGACTTTTTATGTGGGATTCAGGGACTTTCTATGAGGAATTCGGGGACTTTTTATGTGGAATTCGTGGACTTTCTCCACGAAATTCGGTAACTTTTGTTTTCTTAAATTAGCAAGGTCTTTCTGTCTTTTTAAAGTAACTTGAAGTTGTTATACTATAATTCATTTATCAAATTATCAAGTGTATTCAGTTGTTTCTTGCCAGCAATGACATCTTTCAGCTCACGAAGTGCTCCTCTCAAATCCTCTGCAATATTCTGAGCATTCTCAGAAACAGAGTCAGAAGGCATGACAGGGACTAAACGGAAGCTGCCTTCACGTGACTTTAAAATCACGTGCTCACCAGAATTTGCCATAGAGAAATACTTTCCCTGATTGGCTCTAAAATCTCTTGCACTTACTATTGTCATGTCTATATACCTTTATGTTATGCCACAAAGATAAGCATTCTTTTTGATATCGGCAACCGTTTTGGTACCAAAATTAATACCAACCTCCCAAAACAAAAGTCGTTTTATTTAGAAATTCGGGGACTTTCTATTTCGGGCTGTATTTCTTGCTGTTTTGAAGATTGGAAAAACGAGGGTGGCGGTTGGTGTGTTTTCCTCGTTTTCCTTGTTGTTTGTTTTTGGTATGTTGGTAAAGAAATGACCGGTTAATGGATGTCGGCGTTGAAGACGGATATGGGTGCTTAAACGTCGGACAGTCCGTTAACCGGTCATTGGTATTCCTGTTTGTGGCAGAACGGCCTTTTACAGCTTCTGGAACTCAGCGTAGATTTTCCGGGAAATCTCCTGGAACTCCTCGTCAGAAAGCTTCAGCTTAGGGTTGGAGAAGAGCATGTCCTTTTCGTTCTGCATAGGCACGAGGTGCACATGTGCGTGGGCAACTTCAAGGCCAAGCACTGCCATTCCCACCTTGCGGCACGGGAATGCGTTCTTGATGGCCGTTGCCACCTTCTTGGCAAACACCGCCATGCGGGCGATTTCCTCGTCTGTCATGTCGAAATAATAGTCCACTTCGCGGCGAGGAATGACCAGTGTGTGGCCCTTCACCAGCGGGTTGATGTCGAGAAAAGCGTAGAACTCGCTGTCCTCGGCGCATTTCCAGCTCGGAATCTCTCCGGCTGCAATCTTTGCGAAAATATCCATAATGATAGAATTAGTCGATGGAGATGTTGTCGATTCTCAGTTTCAGAGTGCCGCGAGGTATCTTTATCTCCACCTCGTCGCCCACCTTCTTGTTGAGCAGTCCCTGTGCGATAGGGGTCTTGATGGAAATCTTTCCCTCCCTGAGGTTGGCCTCGCTCTCGCTGACAATGGTGTAGGTCATCTTCGCATTGTTGGCGAGATTGGTCATCTGCACCTTGGAGAGGATCTGTACGGCATCGGTGCTCAGGCGTGAGACGTCAACAATCTTGGCCTCCGAAATAGAAAGCTTCAGCTGGTTGATCTTGTCCTCGAGGTGAGCCTGTGCCTCTTTTGCTGCATCATACTCCGAGTTCTCACTCAGGTCGCCCTTGTCGGCAGCTTCTGCTATCGCAGCAGACGCCTTCGGACGCTCTACACTTTCCAAACGCTTTAGTTCGGCTACCATCTTGTCGTAGCCATCCTGTGACATGTAAGCCATAATTTAAACTTTCCTTTCTTTTAGATTTTACGTGTTTTCTTCAGGCAAATAAGATAATGGATTCCGGCAGCAATATATGCCGAAATCCCTTATCTTGGGTGCCATCTTTTATTGTTTCCGATGCAAAGTTAGGCAATTATTTTTGAATGTCAAAACAAAAAAATGCGGAAAAGCATGTTTCTTACTGTTTTTATGCTTAAATTTGCACATTATTTATAATAACACATATTTAATAGCTATGATAACATCATCGGAAAAGAAGGCGATACTTGACCTGATACATCGTCAGGTGGTTCCTGCAATCGGTTGCACGGAGCCTATTGCTGTGGCTCTTTGCGTTGCAAAGGCTGCTGAAATGCTTGGTTCACAACCGGAACACATCAAGGTGAGACTAAGTGCAAACATCTTCAAAAATGCTATGGGAGTAGGCATACCCGGCACGGGAATGATCGGTCTGCCCATCGCAATTGCTCTTGGAGCGCTGGCTGGAAAACCGGAACTGCAGCTTGAGGTGCTGCGCGACTGCAAGAAGGACGATGTGGAGAAGGGAAAGAAATACATCTCCGAAAACCGCATAAACATCACGCTGGAGAAGGAAGATGCCGACAAACTGTATATCAATGTGGTATGCTCTGCCGGCGACAAGGAGGCGGAAGCAAGGATAAAGCATGCACACACCAACTTCGTGTTCCTGCGCAACGGCAATGATGTACTCCTTGACGGAGGCTCATGCGCCGACAAGATAACGGGCGCTGCCACCGACGACATAAAGCTGACCCTCGGCAAGGTGTATGAGTTCGCATCGACAACCGACCTGGACGACATCCGCTTCATACTCGATGCCAAGAAGCTCAATGAGGCTGCTGCAGAGGCAGGACTGAAAGAAAACTACGGTCATGAGCTGGGCAAGACCCTGTGCAGTCCGCTCGGACATGGCATAATGGGCGAGAGCATCTTCTCAAGAATACTCTCCGCAACAAGCTGTGCGTGCGACGCCCGTATGGCAGGAGCCATGATTCCGGTGATGAGCAACAGCGGAAGCGGAAACCAGGGCATCTGTACGACAATGCCGGTGGTCGTGTTCGCAAAGGAAAACCACAACACCGAGGAGGAGCTGATAAGGGCTCTCATCATGAGCAACCTTACGGCTATATACATAAAGCAGAACCTTGGTGCGCTGTCTGCACTCTGTGGATGCGTGGTGGCAAGCACAGGAAGCAGCTGCGGAATCACTTATCTGATGGGCGGCTCGTTCGAACAGATATCATTTGCCGTGAAGAATATGATAGCAAACCTTACGGGTATGATATGCGACGGTGCCAAGCCAAGCTGCGCTCTGAAGCTGACAACGGGAGTAAGCACCGCCGTGTTGAGCGCTATGCTTGCCATGCAGCATAAGTATGTAACATCGGTGGAGGGCATCATCGACGACGATGTGGACCAGAGCATACGCAACCTTACTGCCATCGGCAGCCGAGGCATGGACGATACCGACCGCTTCGTGCTCGACATTATGACGCACAAAGGCGTGAAACGTGAATAATAAATGCTACACCAGAAACAATAACAACAAAAATAAGCAATGAAAAAGAAAATTATGAAGAAGGTGTTTCTGACCACCTTCATGATGCTCATGGCAGTAATGGCATGGGCTCAGAGCAATCCGGTGCACTTCACCGTAAGTCAGAAGCAAGTGTCTGACACGGAGATCGACGTAATCTTCAAGGGAAAGATCGCTGCCGGATGGCACGTCTATGCCCCTAACATTCCTGCCGACGGACCGATACCTGCCACTCTGACAACGGAGAAGGCGGAAGGCGTGAAGGCTGTGGGCAAGCTGAAGGCACAGGGTAAGGAGATCAAGGAGTTTGACCAGATCTTCGGTATGCAGCTGCGCTATTATGAAAACAGCGTGACCTTCGTGCAGCGTTACAAGATTACGGGAAAGACCTACAAAGTGAAGGGCTATCTGGAGTATGGCGCCTGCAACGATTCTGGCTGTATGCCACCTACATCGGTGGAGTTCTCTTATAAGGGCAATGGACCTGCCGACGCTCCGGAGGCTACTGACGAGATGGCTGATGAGGCTGCCAAAGATACGGTGGCTGCCGCACAGAATGCGGAAGGAGACTCTACAGCTGTCGCTTCAGCATCGGTAGGTGACGATGCAAACCTCTGGAAGCCGGTTATCAACGAACTGAAGGCTTACCAGGACGGTGGCACTACTTCACACTCCCTCTTCTACATCCTCATCATGGGCTTCGTAGGCGGTCTCCTGGCTGTGCTCATGCCTTGCATCTGGCCTATCATACCGATGACCGTAAGCTTCTTCCTGAAGAGAAACAAAGACAAGGCGAAGGGCATCAGAGATGCTATAACATACGGTGTGTCTATCATCGTAATATACGTGCTGCTCGGATTCCTCATCACTCTTATCTCGGGTGGTAACGGACTGAACAGCTTGTCTACAAACGCTGTCTTCAACATCATCATCTTCCTCGTATTGGTGGTATTCGCAGTGTCGTTCTTCGGATGGTTCGAACTGGAACTGCCTTCTAAATGGACCAACTCTGTCGACAACAAGGCTTCTGCAACAAGCGGACTGCTCTCTATCTTCCTGATGGCATTCACGCTCGTGCTCGTTTCCTTCTCTTGTACGGCACCTATTATCGGACTGCTACTCGCAGAGTTCTCCACATCCGGTAATATCGCTGCACCTGCAGTCGGTATGTTGGGCTTCTCTATCGCATTGGCTTTGCCGTTCACACTGTTTGCCATGTTCCCGGCATGGCTCAAGTCTGCACCTAAGTCAGGTTCATGGATGAACACTCTGAAGGTTACTCTCGGATTCGTAGAGCTTGCCTTCTCGCTGAAGTTCCTGTCGGTTGCCGACCTCGCTTACGGATGGCATATCCTCGACCGCGAGACCTTCCTCGCCCTCTGGATTGCAATCTTCTTCCTGCTCGGTATGTATCTCATCGGCAAGCTCAAGTTCCAGAGCGACGTTATGATGGGTGAGAGCAAGCCGATGCCGGTACCTTGCGTGATGATGGGTCTCGTATCGTTCGCATTCGCTATATATATGGTGCCTGGATTGTGGGGCGCTCCATGTAAGGCTGTCGGTGCCTTCGCACCTCCTGTAAACACTCAGGACTTCAACCTCAACACCAATGAGATTAAGCCGAAATACACTTCTTACGAGGAGGGTATGGCTGCCGCTGCAGCACAGGGCAAGCCGGGATT
>ERZ791617.728-NODE-728-length-17321-cov-3.53892_pt1 | contig 17321 bp, 14 predicted proteins | sample MGYA00510272_ERZ791617 | MGnify/ENA primary metagenome ERZ791617 (study PRJEB30046, sample SAMN00715200) | human gut metagenome | study: EMG produced TPA metagenomics assembly of the A metagenome-wide association study of gut microbiota in type 2...
AGTCAGATGCTCTATTCAGTTGAGCTAAGGAGCCGTTTTCTTAATTGCGAGTGCAAAGGTATGGATTATTTTTTAAACCACCAAATGTTTTGGTGGTATTTTAATATTTATTTGCAATAGAGGCTTGCAGGTCTTGCTTATTTCATTTAATCACCTTATTTATTATTTTAAAAATACAATAATATAAGATGTATTGCGTTAATATCTATAAGATGAAAAATAAACATGTATTATTGACGATATTACTGAGTTTCTTCTCGCTTGCGATGATGGCTCAGACTTTCACCCTTCAGGGGCGTGTTACCGACAGCAGCAATAATCCTGTTGAGCTTGCTACCGTTGCTGTGGCAAAGCAGGGTAGGGTGACGATGACTAATCTGAAGGGTGAATATTCCATACAGTTGCATTCGGCAGACAGTGTCGTGGTGCGTTTCTCCATGGTAGGCTACAAGACAAAGACGCGTGTGCTCAGAAGACCGAAGGGCAGACAGACGCTTATTGTTCAGCTGTTTGACGATAATCAGATAGGTGAAGTTACCGTTGTTGGTCAGAAGCGCCAGACGGGAACGACAGAGCAGCTCGATGTTAAGAATGCGCAGAATACACCTTCTGCCACGGGAAATGCCGTTGAGGAACTTATCCAGCAGCAGGCCGGTGTGTCAACCCATAGTGAGTTGTCGTCGCAGTATAATGTGCGCGGAGGAAGTTTCGATGAGAACAGCGTTTATATAAACGGAGTTGAGATCTACCGTCCGTTCCTTGTCCGCAGTGGTCAACAGGAGGGCTTGTCTATCATTAATCCGGATATGGTGAAGGGCATCGGCTTCTCTACGGGAGGCTTCGAGGCAAAATACGGCGATAAGATGTCTTCTGCTCTCGATATAACCTACAAGCAGCCAAAGAAGTTCGAGGCTAAAGTTTCGGGAAGCATGCTCGGAGCGTCAGCCTATGTTGGCTTCAGTACAAAGAAGTTCTCCTGGAGCAACGGCTTGAGATACAAGACCAACCGCTATCTGCTTGGTTCGTTGGACACGAAGGGAGAGTACAAGCCGAACTTCCTTGATTATCAGACATATCTTACATATAAGCCAAACAAACGCTGGACGGTGGAGTTTATGGGCGACATCTCCGACAACCATTATAACTTTACACCTTCTGACCGTGAGACAAACTTCGGAACAATGGAAAATGTGAAGTCATTCAAGGTTTATTTCGACGGTAAGGAGAAGGACCTGTTCAGAACATATTTCGGCACATTCACCATCACCCGTCATTTCACCGACAAGACATCCTTTTCGTTTATAGGTTCTGCCTACAGTACAAACGAGCAGGAGAAGTATGATATACAGGGTCAGTATTGGCTTACGCAGACCGAGACGAGCGAGAATCTTGGCGTTGGAACCTATATGGAGCATGCCCGCAACTATCTGAAGGCTAACGTGAAGAGTCTGAAGCTTGCCTTTGCCCACAAGACGAAAAGGCACGACATATTGGCGGGTCTCACCTATAAGATAGAGCATGTGGATGAATATAGCAGGGAATATGAGATGAGAGACTCCAGCGGATATAACATTCCGCATACAGGCGAAGACCTGAAGATGGTCTATTCGTTGCGTGCTCACAACAAGTTAGACGCCAACAGACTTGAGGCTTACATCCAGGATACGTATAAGTTTATGAGTAGTGGACAGCACACGTTCTTTACTCTCAACTATGGAGTGCGCTTCAGTCATTGGAACTTCAACCGCGAGACCATCTTCAGTCCGAGGGTGTCGCTGAGCATCGTGCCGCCGTTCAACAACAACGTGACGTTCCGCTTTGCCACAGGACTTTACTACCAGGCGCCGTTCTTCAAGGAACTGCGCGATACGACAACCGTCGAAGGTACGACCTATGCTTCTCTGAACAGAAAGATAAAGAGTCAGCGTTCCATACATTTCATCGCCGCCTACGACTATAAGTTCAAGCTTAACGACCGTCCGTATAAGTTCACGGCAGAGGCATACTATAAGGCATTGGCGGACATCGTGCCGTACAGCGTGAATAATGTTAAGGTGGTTTATGATGCAAGCCAGCAGTGCAGCGGTCATTCCATGGGAGTAGACCTGAAGCTGTATGGCGAATTTGTGCCAGGCACTGATTCGTGGGTTAGCCTGTCTCTGATGGATACCAAGATAAACCTCAACGGCGTGTCTATACCGATGCCTACCGACCAGCGGTATGCTCTCAATCTTTATTTCACCGATTATTTTCCTGGTACGGACAAATGGCGTATGTCCTTGAAACTTGCTTTTGCCGATGGCCTGCCGTTCGGTCCGCCACATAAGGAGTTGTCGAGCATGCAGTTCCGTGCACCAGCCTATAAACGTGCCGACATAGGAATGAGCTATAGGTTGTTTGACAGGGAGAAGAGCGAGAAGAAGAAATCGGTGTTCAAGAATGTGTGGTTGGGAATCGACTGTCTGAACCTCTTCGGTATCAACAACGTCAATTCGTATTATTGGATAACAGACGTAACCAACCAGCAGTATGCCGTGCCTAATTATCTTACGGGCAGACAGATTAATGCAAGGTTGTCTGTTGAGTTCTAAAGCTACACCTTATTATATATATAGGTATCGAATTTCTTAACTTGCTAAACAGTTGACGAGTGACGGATAGGCAAGTTGATGAGTGACGGGTATGAAATTCTAAATATGCCGCATCAGGATAAAATGTATCTTGATGCGGCTTTTTCGTACATGTAAAATGCAAAAGCAAAGGAAAACAGGAATATAAAATGTATTTTGTTATAAACTTTACAGTGAAAATGATAAATTATAAGTATAAATAAAAGAAAACTTCCAAATTGTTTGCTTGTATGGATAATAGTGCTTATCTTTGCAATATGAATAAAAAACAAATTACGATATGAATATGACTAATGTTTTTCGCAACCTATCCCTACTACTACAGCTAAAAGTTGTAGGTGAAAAGGTATGTGTGATATCATAGTGATGTGTGTTATTAAAGATAGAGCCTTTCCACTTGCCCGGTGAGAAAGGCTTTATTGTTTTTGATAGGTAAGACATTATAATTGGTATGTGGCATTGTCGTATGAGTGAAGAAGACGTTATCGTAAGAGTGAGAGAACAAAACTTTTTAGAGAGAAAGAATATATTTATATAATAAGAAGACAAATGTAAAGTATGCAAGGCGGTATGTTGAAGACGTAGAGTTCTATGCAGAAGATGCCGGAAGGACAGACAATGAGTATCCCGCCTGCCTTGCAATGAACGACGATCAGATACCGGAAGGGAAGTATTGCGTATCAACGAGCAACCGTAATTTCGAGGGTCGCCAGGGCAGAGGGGCAAGAACGATACTTGCCAGTCCGCTTGTCGCTGCGGCATCAGCCGTTGCCGACTGCATCTCCGACCCGAGAGAATTTTTACAATAGGCATTCATAACCCCGACAAACTCGGTTTGAAGGAAGAAGGTTCACTTATCCGCAAGGCTGTTGATGCCTCCCTTGATGCCTGTGTGCGGACTCCTGAAATACAGGTTGAAGGAGGTGCCGTTTACGGCACCCGTGAGGTAGGGCAGTGGATAGTGGACTATTTGCAACGCTTGTAGAAATCAAGCAGCGTAGCCCTTGGCATACCCATTCTGACGAGGCTGTCCAGTTCGCGACGAGCCTCGTCTTTCTTTTTGTCCTGTAGCAGAGCATCTATGCGGTCCACTCTGTAATCCATGTTGCCAGGGTCTCTCTTTATCGCCTCTTCATAGTCGAATGCTGCAAGTGCAGCCATGCCCTGTTCTCTTTCTATTCCTGCCCTTGCAGCGTAAGCCACGGCGCTGTCCGGATACTGGCTCACCAGTCTGTTTATCTGGTCAAGGGCCTCTGTGTAGTGCTTGTCCTTTTGGTTGAGCAGGGCAAGTCCGAGCTGTCCCTCAAAGTGTCCCGGCACTATTGTCAGCAGGTTCTCGTAGTCGAGTCTTGCGAATTTGTATCTGTGCAGCTTCTCGTTCGTATAAGCGCGGTAGAACAGTGCGGCGAGGTTGTAGGGATGGTATTTCAGTATGAGGTCATATTCGTCCAATGCATACGACCATTGCTCAAGCTGCAGGTTCAGACTCGCCTTCTTCAGTCTCAGGTCTACCGAATCCGGGGCATATTCCAACCTGTCTGTTGCAACCTTCAGACTGTCTTTCAGCTGCGCTTTTGTCTGTGCCTGTGTAGCGGCTGTATAAAAAAACAAGGAGAGTGCCGTTAGCGCTATCCTTGTATATGTATGAGAAAATGCTGTTGTCGTTTTCATCCTTTTTCTTTCTGTATAACTTGTTTGTGGGGTGGTCAGCCGGTTTCTTTAGAACGAGTAGGCAAAGCCTATCGACATATATTCCTTCAGCTGCCAGTATCCGTGGCTCTCGTCCTTCTTTGCCCCGTCGTCAAAGCGTGGGTAGATGAAGAGGTTTGAGGTGATGTATTTGTTGAACTGGAAGGAAATGGTGTTTTCCCATTCCACTTCGGCACGCTCATATGTGGTGTATCCGTATAGACGGGTTTTCCATTTTATGGTGTTCGTGAAAGCCCATGTAAGGTCTACGGTACATTCAGAACCGAAGTCGTTGAGCGTATGTTTGCCCTCGTCCAGTCCGTATCTTGTGGCAAGCTCCTTTCTTCCTACATATTTGAAGTTGTATGCAAGCGGTGCCAGGTGAATGTTGCCGGTGAGTTTTTTGTTGAACCATTCCACGTTGTAGTCCATACCGACAGAGAGGTTGATGTTGAGAGGCGAGAGAATGTCGGAGTATACCTTCTTGTCGTTGCTCTTATAGCCCCTCATAAACTGGGTGTAGGCGATGAGTTGCAGCGAGTAGTACCACTTCTTTGAAGCTTGCAGTCCCAGCTTTCCGGTGTATCTTATAAGGTCTTCCGAAGTCTTGAAGCTGTGCAGCGTGTCGCCTCTTGAGGTCTGGAATCCGAGTTTCATTTCCAGCTTGTTGTCGAGTTTCACCTTCTGCTTGTTGTTGTAGTTGGCTTGCATCGTAACGCTTGCCACCATAGAGTAGTTGCTTTCTCCGCCTTTATACCAGTTCGACGACACGTAGTTCTGCAGCATCTGCAGATAGTAGTCGCCGCTGTATTTCCAGAAGTTCGGTTTTTTCACCACAATCTCCATCGGCAGGTTGAAGTGCTCTTCATCGTCCTCATCAATAGGCAGAGCGTCAGCCTTCGTCACGAGTTGCACCTTGTTCTTTATCGGAGCGTCCATTTCCTTGTGTACAGACCCTATTCTGTTCAGACTTCTTTCGCTTTTAGCCACCAGGTTAGGATGGTTCAGATATATGTTCATCATAATCCTGTCCATATCCCTGCTTGAGTCGTATGGCTGCTTCGTTTGGGTGTTGTCACTGGTCCGCAGCAGGTCTTTAGCCACGGAGTAATAGAACGTGGCTGGAGCAAAGATATAGAAAGTTCTTGGATCTCTGTCTGAATCCGGTATGTTGATGCTGGTAGTGTCCAGCATCTGCTTATAGTTTCTAAGCGAGTCGGTGTAGCTTTTCACTATTAGCGTGTCCTTTGCCTTGTTGTGCCTCGTTCTGTGGGTGGCTTGTGCGAAGGCTGTGGATGCAGCAATGAGGAGCAAGATTGTTATGATGCTTCTTGATTTCATTTGTTTCTTTAGTGTGATGACGTAACGTGTTTGTTGTTAGTCGTTTACGGTCATGTCTCCCTCAACGTAGAGTCTAACTACTTCAGGTGTACCGTTAGTTCTTACGGTAATGCTTTTCTTGAAGTGACCTTCAAATTTTCCTTTTCCGTTGTATGTCACCTTCATTGTTCCTGTCTCTCCTGGCGCGATAGGTTTCTTGGTATATGTAGGTACTGTGCATCCGCAGCTTGCCACCGCCTGGTTGATGATAAGCGGTGCGTCGCCTTCGTTTTTGAATGTGAAGGTGCATGTCTGCACTTTGCTTTCAGGGAAGGTGCCGAAGTTCCATGTTGTCTTGTTGAAAACTATTTTAGCTTGTTTCTGAGCGAATGCTGTTGTGACCATTGCCATCATGAGCATTGTCACCATGATAATCTTTTTCATTTTCGTCGTTTTTTTAATTTCTGTTCTGTTTGCCGTATTATTTGCACGGCTCGCATTATTAGATGTAAACTTGATGCAAAAGTACTCTATTTTTTATACAGTAGCTACTGTTTTATTGTTTTTTTATTATTTTAAGGTAATAAAAGGTATTAAGATTCAGTCTCATAAAGGCTTGTTCCCGGTGTCGGTCCTGCTTGTCGGGGTGGGAGGATAAACCAGTTGGAAAAAGTAAGTTGCCGAGTCTCTTGGAGAAAGTTACGTAATTTCTATGAGAAAGTTACCGACTTTCTATGGGAAAGTTACGTAATTTCTTTTTTCATACATTTTCCCCTCTTTGTAAGGGTATGACTTTTGAGTGCTAAGAATACGACTTTTTGTTGCTAAGAATACGACTTTTTAGTGCTAAGAATACGGCTTACGACAGCTTGGGGTATGGTTTATGTGTGTTAAAAACAGACCTTCTCGTAAGAAATGTTACAGATGTCGGTTGTAAACATCGACGGACTATATATAATAAAGGTATGTTTAGGGTTGGCTGTGATGATTTATGAATAATTACAACTTACTATTTTGGCATGTTGAAAAATATATGTAATTTTGTACCAAATATTTGATTGCTTAATTTAAAATAACAAATTAAAGAGTAATAGATTATGAACAAGATCAAGATTGCCACAGTAGGTTTGTGTGCAGCAGCAGTGGTAAGCTGCGGAAACAATACAGGTAACGGAGCATTGATCGGAGCCGGCGGTGGTGCTGTGCTCGGAGCTATTATTGGTAAGATTGCCGGCAACACAGCGGTGGGTGCAGCTATTGGCGCTACTGTAGGTACTGGCGCAGGAGCCCTTATCGGCAAGCACATGGACAAGGTGAAGGCAGAGGCTCAGGCGGAGCTTGACAAGGCTAAGGTGGAAGAAGTGACAGATGCTAACGGACTGAAGGCTGTAAAGATTACCTTCGATTCGGGAATCCTCTTCCAGTCAAGCCAGTCGTACCTGAACAGCACAAGCAAGGCGAATCTGAACAAGTTGGCAGACTTGATGAAGAAATATTCTACATGTTCGGTTGACGTATACGGCCACACCGACAACCAGGGCTTCAAGAACTCTACAGCAGAGCAGAGCGCACAGAAGAACCAGGCTCTTTCACAGCAGAGAGCACAGTCTGTAGTAGACTATATGCAGGGCAAGGGCGTAGCGGCAAACCAGTTCAAGAACGTTGTCGGCAAGGGTGACACCGAGCCGGTGGCTTCAAACGACACACCAGCAGGCATGCAGCAGAACCGCCGTGTGGAAATCTACATGTATGCAAGCAAGGAGATGGTGAACGAGGCTAACAATGGAACACTCAACTAACAGGTGCTCCAGAGACAAGATAGATAGATAAACAATAATATCCGTATATATCAGAATATGAACAAACTCGGTATTATCGGGAAAGTAATACGATGGATGGTGGTAGCCTTTTTCGGCTCCACCATTCTTGTTGTTGTACTGTTGCGCTTCGTGCCGGTATACTACACCCCGCTCATGTTTATACGCTGCTTCGAACAGATGGCAGAAGGCAAGAGCATAAAGATGCATCACCACTGGGTGCCGATGGAGGAAATATCACCACACATGCCCGTTGCCGTGATGGCAAGCGAAGACCAACGCTTCCTCTTGCACCACGGTTTCGACTATCAGGCGATAGAAAAGGCGGCAATACACAATATGGAGGGCAAGAGGAAACACGGAGCCAGCACCATCAGTCAGCAGACAGCCAAGAATGTGTTTCTATGGCCCGGACGCTCATGGATAAGAAAAGGTTTCGAGGCATACTTCACCGTTCTCATAGAGTTCATGTGGAGCAAACAGCGCATCATGGAAGTGTACCTCAATTCCATAGAGATGGGCGACGGCATATATGGCATAGATGCCGTCGCGGCAGACAACTTCTCGACCACGGCGGCAGACCTCTCGCGGAGCCAGTGCGCTCTTGTTGCGGCAACGCTGCCGAACCCGCGGAAGTTCGATTCCGCCAACCCCACAAGCTACATGCTGAAGCGCCGCCGACAGATAGAAACACAGATGCGCTTCATGCCGTCATTCCCTCGGGAGGGTGAAGACATAAACCCTGAGACATCGGCAGGCGGAGTATACAGAAACTACAAGAAATAACATTACATATTCTCTGAATGGAAGAAAAGAACATAGCCGGAATACTTGCTGACTTGAACGATAGTCAGAGGGCTGCCGTGGAATATTGCGACGGAGCGTCGCTCGTCATTGCAGGAGCCGGCTCGGGAAAGACACGCGTGCTTACCTATAAGGTGGCTTATCTGCTTATGCAGGGACTGAAGCCCTGGAGCATACTGGCACTGACCTTTACCAACAAGGCTGCCAACGAGATGAAGGAGAGGATAAACAAGATTGTGGGCGGCAATGAGGCACGCCATATCTATATGGGCACCTTCCACAGTATCTTCTCAAGAATACTGAGGGTGGAGGCGGAGAAGATTGGCTATACGTCGAACTTCACCATCTATGATGATGCCGACTCCAAAAGCCTCATCAAGGCAATCGTGAAGGATATGGGGCTAAACGACAAGGTGTATAAGCCGTCTGTTGTGGCTTCGAGAATCAGTATGGCAAAGAACCATCTCGTGCTTCCTGACGGTTATGCTTACGACAGCTCGTTTCAGAAAAGAGACGTTGAGACCCACATGCTTGACATGACAAAGCTCTATGCCGCCTACTGTGACAGATGTCGCAGGGCGAACGCCATGGACTTCGACGACCTGCTCGTAAACACCTATGTGCTCTTCAACGAGCATCCCGAGGTGTTGAAGAAGTATGCTTCAAACTTCCAGTATATCCTTGTGGACGAGTATCAGGACACGAATGCCGTGCAGCAGAAGATTGTTTGTCAGCTGGCAAGCGTAAACAACAGAGTGTGTGCCGTAGGCGACGATGCACAAAGTATCTATGCTTTCCGTGGAGCAAACATAGACAACATGCTCAGTTTCCAGACCACATTTCAAGACAGCCGTATCTTCAAGCTCGAACAGAACTACCGTAGCACGCAGAATATCGTGGAGGCGGCAAACAGTCTGATACAACACAACCAGAGACAGATACCGAAATCGGTGTACAGCCGCAACAGTCAGGGCGAGAAACTGAAGCTGAAGATGGCATACAGCGACAAGGAAGAGGCAATGATAGTGTGCAAGGACATAAAGAGGATGATGGACAAAGAAGGAGCGGAATATAGCGATTTTGCCATCCTCTACCGTACCAACGCACAGAGCCGAACCTTTGAGGAGGCACTCCGAAAGGCAAATATGCCATATAAGATATTCGGCGGACTGAGCTTCTATCAGCGAAAAGAGATAAAGGACGTGATAGCATACTTCCGTCTCGTGGCAAATCCCGACGATGAGGAGGCGCTGAAACGAATAATAAACTATCCGGCACGTGGAATAGGACAGACCACCTTGAAGAAGATTACCGACACAGCCAACCTGCATGGAGTAAGCCTTTGGGAGGTAATATCCAACCCTGAGGCAAACGGACTCAACGTTGGCAAGGCTGTAGTGGGCAAGCTGTCGGCGTTTACCCAACTCATCAGTGGGTTTATTGAACGCATGCCGGTGGAAGACGCCTATAGCTTGGGCTACGACATTATAAAGAAATCGGGCATCGCTGCCGACCTGTATGCCGACAAAGAACCGGAGAATGTGGCACGACAGGAGAACCTTGAGGAGTTCCTTAACGGTATGCAGATCTTTGTTGAAGACAGACGTGAAGATGCACAGCTGTCAATGAATATCCTTCTTACTGACTTCTTGCAGGAAGTATCGTTGCTCACCGACCTGGAGAGCGGACAGGATGCTGACGCTCCGAAGGTGAACCTCATGACGATACACAGTGCCAAGGGACTGGAGTTTCCGAATGTCTTCATCGTGGGTATGGAGGAGAATATCTTCCCGAGTCCTATGTCATGCAACTCCAAGCGCGAACTTGAAGAGGAGCGTAGACTGCTTTACGTGGCAATAACGAGGGCAGAGAAGACCTGTTGTCTGACCTGTGCACGCAACCGCTACCGATATGGAAAGATGGAATTCGACACGCCAAGCCGGTTCCTTAACGACATCAATCCTATGCTCCTTGAAGTTACCAACCTGCAGGAGCAGGCTTCAGACACTGGCTTCATGGCGCGTAATGGCTATAACGCCTATTCTGACTCCTCTTCATCATACGGAAGAAGCAACTCATACGGCAGCCGTTATCAGAACTCTAACCCCGTTGGCACACAGTTCAGGGCTGACCCTAAGCTGAGAGAAGCAGGACATGTTGACGATACTTACCACTTCAAGAAGGGAGACTACAAGGAGATATTCGGCAGAAACCGACAGGTGGAAGGACTGACACGCTTGAAGAAAGTGGCTGCCTCAACCGAGACCACAACCTCTTCCTCGTCAATTGGAGCAGGTGTAAAGGAGGGTACGATGGTGGAACACTCCAGGTTCGGTATAGGAACGGTGCTGAAAGTAGAAGGACAGGGAGAGAACTGCAAGGCTACTGTGGCGTTCCAGAATGTGGGCACCAAGCAGTTGCTGATGAAATTCGCTAAATTGAAAATACTTAAATAACCATAAGAATTAATGGCAAGAAGAAAACTGAGAAAGAAAAGAATATTCATGCTCATTCTCATACCATGCTTGATAATAGCTGCCGTGGTGGCTATATTCACGGGAAATGGTGAAGAAAAGCAGGTGGCAGAGAAGGAGAATGTGACAAGCGGCATACATCTTAACGATACTTTGACCAACAGTATGTCTGACTCTCCGCAGCTCGAAGACATGGAAAACAAGATAAAACGCTATCTGCTGCGATGGGAGATTAACGGAGCACAGATTGCTGTGACGAGAAACGACTCGCTGCTTTATGTAAAAGGCTTCGGATGGGCTGACATGGAGAAGAAGCAGGAGATGCAGCCGTCTAATATAATGAGACTCGCTTCTGTGTCGAAGCTCCTTACTGCTGTGGGAGTGATGAGACTCGCAGAGGCGGGAACTTTGAAGCTCTCCGACCATGTGTTCGGACCGAAGGGTATACTGAATGATACTGCCTTCACCAATGCGATAAAAGACCAGAGGTATCTTGACATTACCGTGGAGCAGCTTTTGCGCCATAAGGCTGGCTTTACAACAGGTGCTGGCGACCCGATGTTCTCCACACGCTATATCATGATGCAGAACCGTCTTACTACTCCGCCGGACAATAATACTCTGATGAAGATTCTGCTGAAACGCAGACTTGGCTTTACTCCGGGAACGGCAAAGCGCTACAGTAATGTTGGCTATACGCTGTTATCGATGATTATAGAAAAGAAGACACGCATGTCGTATGAGGATTATATGCGTAAGTTCGTGTTTGAACCGGCTGGCTGCTATGATTTCCATATTGCAGGAAGCTACGAGAAAGACCGTCGCCGGAATGAGGTGAAATACTATATGCACAAGGGGTCGGAGCCTGTCTATGAATATAACAACAGTGGAAGAATGGTGGAGAAATGCTATGGAGAGAACGATATTCCCAATCTGAAGGGAGCGGGAGCGTGGTGTGCTTCGGCAGCGGAGCTGAGCCGTCTTGTGGCGTCGATAGACCTTCTGCCTGGCGTAAAGGACATTCTCAGCAAAAAGTCTGTTGAGTTCATGACAAGAGAAATGCCCGACCATGATTTCTCTATCGGATGGAATTTCTGTCCTAAGGGCAGACCATGGATTCGTACTGGGTCGTTGTCTGGCACGAGTGCCTTGGTGTTGCGCTATCCCGACGGGGAGTGTTGGATTCTTATTACCAACACAAGCACATGGAAAGGACATGGCTTCTCAAACGATACGATGCGCTTGTTTGAACGGTTGAGACAGGAAAACAGAGACAAGTTCCCGAAGAGAAACCTTTTCTTCTCATGAACGGACAAGGATAAATGCCGCCATTATTGCAACTTTCTGCATAGGCTACAGCAACTGCGGAAGTCTTGACATTGGCAACTGGCTCTATGCGATGCTCGTATTGTTCGGCGCAAACGTAGCATATTGCATCTATATGATTATGATTGAGATGCGGAAACGCAAGAAGATGTTGGAGCTGATGACTGGTGGCGACATGCTGCCCTACGTGCGGTATGCCCGAGCCAGTGTCTTCTCCCTGTTCTTATCTGCCCTTACCATGCCTTTCGCCATCCTCTCCACCACCTTATTATATATAATAGGCCCGTTGGCTCTGTTCTCTATCCTTTTCTTCAACCTGAGTTTCGTGGCTTTGGGCTACAATTACGTTCCTACCGAGGAACTCTTGGATAAGGAGGAAGAAAGCGCAGCCATAGCAGATGAAGAAACAGAAAATGGGGGGGCATCTTTGGAAAGCTCCAATGGGCAGGATGCAGAACCTACAGACGATGAAGAATACTTACAGCCGTTTTCTCAAGAGCGTCAGGCATTTATCAAGGAGAGTCTTGACAAGTGGTGCGAAGAGTTGGGCTATAAAGACACTACGGTAAACATGTTCACCCTGTCACGCTCGCTGAACATCTCCAAGAACGAGTTCTCACGCTACTTCACTGCGTGCCTTAACTCCACCTTCCGTATCTGGCTTGCTGAGGTACGTTTCGAGGCAGCAAAGAAGATGATGCTCGACTATCCCGACTACAGCAACGACATCATTTCTGCCGAATGTGGCTTCTCTTCACGCTCATATCTCTATCGCATATTCAAAGAGAAAGAAGGATGCTCCCCAACTGTCTGGAGAGCGAAAATACAATAAAATCACGCCATAGGTGTCTACTTCCCCCACCAAGTAGACACCTATTTTGTAGGAAGTAGACACCTACATGGGGGAAGTGGACACCCTTTTTCGAAGGAAAACACTATTTTTGCGCCATGGAAAATATAATTCTGATTTTCACGAAAGATGAGCAGGCTATATTCATTGTGGCATTGTTTCTTCTGATTTTCGCCATAGTCATGAGCTATGCCATGGTTCAAGACTACAGGATATATCTTGATGAAAACTACAAGGCTCGCTACAGCTTCTGGGATTTCATCAAGAGAGAAAGATATTATATCTATCTGTTTCTCGGATTGACTTTTGTCATCATTCTGGGATTTATAGTATATCTGATGGCAATGAGAGAATATATGTAAGAAAGTTTGCACAAGAATAGTAGACGAGTTGTGGATACATAGCTTGAATTAATTATAAACAAAATAAATTATGATGAAAAGTAAAAGTATGGCATGGAGGACGCTCCTCGTCCTCTTTATCGCTTTCCTCTGGGGAGGCGAATTGAGTGCTTATGCTGCTAAGAAGGCATGGGCAAAGTATGACCAATCAGTCAAGTCTCTCACCTTTTATTATGGTGAGAAGGGCGAGTTGGGCGATGGAGAGTATGAAATGAATAGCTCTCAGGAACCTGGGTGGATTACTGAGCATAAAGCTGATATTGTCAGAGTTGTATTTGATGTCTCGTTTGCGTCTGCACGTCCTAAGTCTTGCAATTCTTGGTTTATGGAATGTGAGAAGTTGGAAGCGATTGATGGAATAGAGAATCTGAATACTTCTAAGGTTACAGACATGTGGCAAATGTTCTATAACTGCAAAAGTCTTACTTCTTTAGACTTGAAAACTTTTGATACTCACAATGTCTTAAGCATGTCATACATGTTCTTTGGTTGCAATAATTTGACATACTTGAATGTTTCAAGTTTTGATACAAGCAATGTGGGAAATATGATGTGGATGTTTGCTGGTTGTTGGAAATTGACAAACTTATCTGTTTCAAATTTTGATATGCATAGTGTGAGGACTATGCTCGGAATGTTTTCATCATGTAAAGGTCTTACACATATCGACGTGTCTCAGTTCAATACTGAGAACGTGGAGAATATGCAAGCAGTATTCCAAAATTGCGAAAACCTTTCCTCTTTGGATCTATCAGGATTTAACACTTCGAAGGTTAATGATATTGCTAGTATGTTTAATTCCTGCAAGAGCCTTACATCCTTAGATTTGTCTAATTTCGATACTCAGTTGGTTACTCAGAGCACAAGTTTGTTTTATGGATGCCAAAAACTTGAGGCAATTTATTTGGGAGATAAGTTTTCTTTGGAGGGGCTAAGCAAACTCGAAGCAAGTGATTATATGTTTTATAAATGTTCGGCGACGCTCTATTGTTCGCCCGTAGCTTATTGGGCTTCAAAGAACTGCAGGAGAGTAACCGAAGCAGGCCAAGCCGTGAAGCCATACGTCAGTATCAACAAGACGCCGGAATATGGCACGCTTTGTGTGCCAGTGGGCAGTAGCCTCGTAGCAGGCAGCTTCACAGGTTTCGACAAACTCTATCAGGTGACGAATGCAGATAAGAACAAGGGTACGATTACCTTGACTGAGGCGAAGAGCATTGAGCCAGGAGTGCCTTATGTATATCATCGTTATCTCGAAGGTGTGGACTTCGATGGCAAGAATGATATGAGCGTCATCACATTCGATGTGGATGCTTCATCTTCAGTTACTGCTCCTAAGAACGATGGAAGTCTCTTGAAGGGAACCTTCGAAAGCATGGTGGCTAAGGGTGGTAGCTATATCCTCCAGACCGATGGCAACTTCCATCCAGTAGCAGCAGACAATACGACCTTGATGGTGGGTGCTTATCGTGCATATCTTGACCTCAGCTCTACTGAAATCGGTGGAGGTGATGAAGGATTCGGCGAAGCCAAGGCTTACAGCATGGTATTCGAGGATGGTGAGGCTACGGGCATCGACCGTATCAACGGCGATGGCTCTAATAAGGGCATTTACGACCAAGCCGACTTGCAGCCTAAGGTTTACTTCGACTTGATGGGTCGCAAGGTGGCTGCTCCTCAGAAGGGCGATATATATATAGTGAATGGCAAGAAAATAGTGTATAACAAATAAAAATATAGAAAATTATGAAGAAATATATCAAGCCAACAACGAAATTGTTGAAAATAGAGAGTGAGGGTATGATGGCAGGTTCTGTTGGAATCAGCAAGGATCCTGCCACAGGTCCAGCCTGTGCCAAGGAGTATTCTGGCAGCTTCGACTGGGACGATGATGACTATTCCTCAGAGAGCACCGACTCGGATCCTGACGCTTTCGATGAGTAGTAACTCACACATACAATATATATAATGTGTTCATGTGCCGAAAGGCAAAACCGCCGCATATCCGAATAGTCAGGATATGCGGCGGTTGTTTTTTTGTATATTATGATTTTGTATCTTTAGTACAACCATGTACTGATGATCAATGCCATATCAAGAGTTCGGCAGTTTAGAGCCAACATCATATGTTTTAGGAGAAAAAAGCGTGGCTATCCGATAGAAGAACTAAGAATGCTTGCCTTTTGTGTTAATTTTAACCTAATATGATTACCTATACTACAAATCTGACAGGTCGAGCTTGTAGGTTACATTCACTGTTTGCTCCTTCTCCAAAAACATCAACATATAGATAGGCATATACACCACCTTGCCATCAACACTTACATTGCCATTACAAAGCACCAAAGCTTCAGGAAGTGCATATTCTGCTGATGACATGACATTAGACAAAGCATTATGACGCTCATAATCCTTACCCGACTTTACCTCTATAGGCAAGACATTGCCATGATATTCCACTACAAAATCCAGCTCTCCAAAGCGCTTACTATTATAATAATAAAGGTCAAAACCATGAGCCTTTAGTTCTTGCGCCACAACATTCTCATAGATAGCACCATAATTGATTGCTTGATTATCCCCCAACAATTTCAGCTGGATACCACCGGCAAACTGACTCGTCAGCAAGCCCACATCGCTTTGGAAGAGTTTAAAAAGATTTCTGGTTTTGGCAAGCAACAAAGGTAGTTTGGGTTCCTCTATATTATATGTAGGAAGAGCCACGCCTGCATCACGAAGCCAAAGAAAACTATTCTCGTAAGAGGCAAAACGAGCCTTTTCATTGAGACTCTTCAGAATGAAACGCTTATTCTTGGCATTCAATTCTGAAGGAATCAACTGAAACACCTCATCTATATAGAGCTTCTGAGAGCTGTCGTCCCTCTTGTATTTCATGATGTCACGTTTATACTCCTGAAGTATGCTCTTCTGAACTGCCAATACATCTTGCAAATTATTGGTATCCAAATAAGTCTGCACCGCATGCGGCATACCGCCAATTACAAGATACAAGCGAAAAGCCTGCATCAAACGGCGATGTACAAACTCATCTACCGGCACTTTATCTTGCCAACACTGGCGAAGCTTCGCTATGACATGGTCTGCCATACCTACGGCATGATAGAACTCTTCAATATCCAAAGGATACATTTCCTTCACATCCATATATCCCACTGGTTCAGAGCGGAGATTATTAAGCTCCACCCCCAAGAGAGAGCCGCTCAAGACATAACGATAGCTACCCTCATCTACCAAAAACTTGATAAGGGTTACCACTTCTGGATATACTTGAACTTCATCAAAGAATATCAGGGTCTTTCCCTTTACAAGAGGTTTGTTCACAAAAGCCGACAAGCGAAAGAGCATATCCTTTACATCTTTGGCACCGTGGAATATGCCTACAGCCTCTGGCGAAGTAATGAAGTTGATCTCTACGAAATAATCAAAATTACGCTTAGCCGCTTCTCTTATGGAATAGGTCTTACCTATCTGTCGAGCTCCTGTTACGAGCAAAGCTTTCTTGACGTTCTTGAAAAAATCATTCAAAAATGCATCTATCTTCCTATCTATCATACGTTTATATTCTATGATTTACACTTTTCTAAGGGAAAAATACCTTGTTTTTTACACTTTTCCAAGGCAAAATTAGGTATTTTCTTACACTTTTCCAAGATAAAAACGTGTTTTTTTCTACACTTTTCCAAAATTTAATATTTCTTTAAAGCAGTATATCTACTACATTGATGATTGAACCCAAATCGGTCATTAGACCGATTAAGGTTCAATTTCAAGGTGGGATGCAGCCCTCATATTTGGCGCAATAAGAGGTGATAGATGGGGCTTTTTTCCGTCATTCCTCTTTATTTTATCATTTTTATGGTGTTTATTCCTCTTTATTTTATCAAAAACAGGGCTGTTATTCCTCTTTATTTTATCATTTTTGAGCTGTTTATTCGTAAGCGTATCCGCGATGCTAGTATATATACATCAAAAAAATATCGCTCAAGTTT
>ERZ791617.732-NODE-732-length-17239-cov-5.53759_pt1 | contig 17239 bp, 9 predicted proteins | sample MGYA00510272_ERZ791617 | MGnify/ENA primary metagenome ERZ791617 (study PRJEB30046, sample SAMN00715200) | human gut metagenome | study: EMG produced TPA metagenomics assembly of the A metagenome-wide association study of gut microbiota in type 2...
TTGTTGCTCAGGTACTTATAAATAAAGTTAAATCAAAGTGTTGCGGAATTAAGGAATATAACAACGTGACCAATAAAAACAAAAGAGAGTTACCCTGTTTGAGTAACTCTCTTTATTGTGGTACCATCAGATGCATTTGGTATGAAACTGCAATCAAATCGTTGGTTGTGACGTGCTTCTTTCGATTAGCTTTGGCTTTTACGACATTTCCAGCCTCTTTTACGACATCTTTTACGACATGAAAGTTTTCTTTTAAGGATAGTCCGTACCTTGGTAGTCTCTTTTGAACATTTGGAATTTAGGAAAGCAACTATTTTGAAACAATAATCCATTGCCCATTTTTATCACTTCCGCTACGTGTAATGTAGCCTTCCTTTCTTAACGAAGTAAGTTCTCTTTTTAACGTAGCAAGCGAAATACCCAGTTTGTTTGCCAAATCTTCTCTTATTATAGATGGATTTTGCTTCATGATAGACAGTATAGTTTGCTGCCGTTCATTTACAGGCTCATTTACAGGCTCATTTACAGGCTCATTTATTGGCTCGTTTTGAATATGCAGAGTCAATTTAACTTGCATAAGTTCTGGCTGTTCCAATAACTCAGGCTTTATCCAATGCTTTTCATTCCATGCGTTTAGAATGAGTGGAAAACCCGAGCCAAGGTTTTCGCCATAGCCTATCATGCGGAACATATTCTGCATACGTTGGTTTCTTGCCTTTGATTCTCCACCATGATAAATCTGTTCTATTGGCAGTTTCAACAGACCTGGGTTTGTAAGTACTATCCTATCATCATATTTTTCAATTCTAAGAAGACCGTTTATCATGAAGTCTGCGTGGATAATCATATTTGTCACAGCTTCTCGCACGGCTTTGTGTTGCAGGGAGTCATCATTGCGGACTACGCCTTCCATTTTGAAAGGGCGAGGCAAATCACTTGTCAATTTGGGCAATACCATTCTTATAAAGTTGAAAAGGTTGTTTTCCCAAGTTCCATCATAAGTTAAGCGGTCGCTATATCGTTGGTCACCAATTAAATGTGACTTGTCGATATAGTCCATGCGCAAATTGTCGAATCGTTCGCGCACAGATAGTCCTTTACCAAACATTAGCAATCCTGCCATTGTCAAACTTTCTGTTCCTTCCTTTCGATTTATAGCATATCCTCCAAGTTGTTTCAGAAATTCCTTATGATCTAGTTCATTCCACACATGGTCTGGGTTGTCAGTCTTGAACATGATACGATAACGTTCCAAGGTTGGAATATCGATATCATCCATCGTGTAATATTCCAAAACCAGTCTGTCATTGCCTGCTTCATTGGCATCACGCAACATCATCTTCAACTCTTGCTCCGTACAATGATAGTCGCCCTCATGGTTGCGTTTGAACGTTCCTCTTGACAAATTGTTGTTGATATAGACAGGACGGACTGTATAATCGGCGCGAGGAACATTTATTGCGATGATTTCCTTGCCATCAATATCTATTGTTTGCACATCGTCATCATGCAAAAGATTTACATTGACTTTCTCCTTGCTGTTGACAATGTTCCACAAGTCTTTGCGAATCTTGTCGGCATCCTCAACACCAACTATCTCAAACCGCTTGGCCTTGTCTCGCTCATCCATATGCTCTACCACACCCAACAGTATTATTCCACCGTATGTGTTGGCAAAAGCGGAATAAGTGTCCCAAAGAGAATTTGGCACACCTTTCGAGGCTTTCTTGCATTCGAGCGTTACACGCTCACCTGCTAACAATGTATCTTTTATATTGATCTTCATATTATTACTCAATAATTACTTGTCTTACAATTGCTATATGGAATGTCTTGTCATATCTGTATATAATTGTTTGGAATGTACAAAAGTAATGACTTTCAGTTAGAATGACGAATGGAATCATTGAATTATTATGTCAGATAGTGATTTTTGTTTTTAATAGATGATGTGTTTGTCAATTTATAGAATTAAAGGAATGGTAGTGTGATATGTTTGCTCTACCAACTGAGCTATGGCACCAATATGAAAAAATAAAAGCAGTCAAGATTTCTCTTAACTGCTTCATTGTTTTGTGGTACCACCAGGAATCGAACCGGGGACACAAGGCCAATTATAGACACGGCCAGTCCTTTGCTCTACCAACTGAGCTATGGCACCAATATAAAAACAAAAGAGAGTCACCCTGTTTGAGTAACTCTCTTTATTGTGGTACCACCAGGAATCGAACCGGGGACACAAGGATTTTCAGTCCTTTGCTCTACCAACTGAGCTATGGCACCAACATGTTTATTGTGCAATAATTTTCAATTGCGGGTGCAAAGGTATGGATTTTTTTTGTATTGCCAAACTTTTTAGGGCAAAAATTTTTCCATTATAAAAAAAAGACTTAACTTTGCACTCGCTTTAAGGCAATCGGGATTTAGCGCAGTTGGTAGCGCACGTCGTTCGGGACGACGGGGTCGCTGGTTCGAGTCCAGTAATCCCGACAATACAAGGGTTAGGATATTGCATGGCAATATTTTAGCCCTTGTTACTTTATTATATTATTGTAGCTGAAGAAGAAGTAATCCAAAACACACCAATCCACATGAAGAAAATCAAGATTTGTGAACTTCATAAAAGCGCCGCACGAGACGTAAGGACATAAAAAAAGGAGTACCGCTGTACTCCAACCTTGTTAACCTTAAATCTAATACTATGAAAAACACGATGCAAAGATATGGCTATTGTTGCAATCTTGCAAGTGTTTTTCATAATATTTTTCTTCTTTATTGTCTTTATTGATATAAATCAAGTACAATAACTTTCAATCTGTAGTTCGATTTGGGCTTAAATTTACGAAATGATATAGGGTGTAAAATACCCAATATATCCCATAAACAGGGTGTTTCAGGGCTATTGCTCCATCACTAATCCTTCCTGTTTCATGCCGTCCATCATAATTTTCAGAGGTTTGTCAAATCTTACATGTCTTACATGTTCAGTTTCATCGACAGAAGGCATGGCATCGAGAATTTCTTTCCTGAAGAATCCCATGCCTTTATTTTCGTCGATGGTGAAATATCCGACACCGAAACTTGTAAGGTTCTGGAAGAAGTGAGTACCTTGACTTGGGTCCACGCTATAGTTCTTGAGAGTTATTTCCACTATTATCTTTGCAGCACTTATGTGTGGCCATTTCACGGGGACGCCGAGCCAAGGGTCGCTTGACCCCCATCTGCCAGGTCCGACAAGAACATAGCCGGTATTGTCGGCAAGGAACTTTCTGTTCATGTGCTCTATCTCTTCAGCAATTGCAGGGTTGTCCGCCGCCGTGAAGTCATCACTGGTCTTTATATATACCACATCCGTCACATCGGTGCTGACGCCATGTCCAAGAGAGTTATGAGAGCGCAACAGGCATTTCTCGTCAGGTATCGAGGCGAGGTCTTCGTCAAGCATCTGCTTGCTGTCAACGATAGGACGGATTTGCAGAAGGTAGAACTCTCCTGTTCTGTCGTTGTTCAGGGTGCAGGCAAATTCAATCTCTACAGGTCTCTTCATGCTGTCGGCACCATGTCTCATTGAGAGCTTGAGCAGTTCGGGAAGAGGGAACACCCCTTGTCGCAGAAGTCCGCAGAAGCTGATTATCTTTCTTCCTCCGTCATATAGTCCTTCTCTTATAACCTGGTCATACGGGTCGTAGGTTGAGGCTATAAAGTTAAGAGCACCGTCGGCGTCAGCGTCTTTTACTTTCAGGTTCATTATGTTGAAGCCATCGTCAACCTTGAAGTCCTCGCCGATGTGCTTCATGTCGAGGGCGTAGAATCTTGTCTGTGTCTGTCGCAGCGCAATCTCCATGTCGCTTGTCTGCAGTACCTGGTCGGGATGATAAGGGCTGACGCGCAGAGTCTGTCCGCCATCCACTATGTATTTTCCAAGACCGAGAGCCAGACTTGCAATACCTTCTTCAGATTTCTCGTATCCTAAAGGATAATAGTTTATGGAGCGCAGCACGCCGCTGAAGTTAGGATAGAAATGGTCGCCGTATTGTTTTCCCACCACCTCTTGTAATATGACAGCCATCTTCTCCTGGTCGATGACATTGCTCGTGGCGGTCATGTATGCCTTAGAGTCCTTGTAGTAGACAGAGGCGTATACGCTCTTTATTGCGGCGGCGAGCATTCGCAGCATCTCCTGCTTGTCGTCAAGATACGGAATCATATATGTGGAATATATTCCAGCGAAAGGCTGGTAGTGGGAGTCTTCGAGCAGGCTGCTTGAACGTATGGCGATAGGATGCTTGATGGCGTCGAAGAATGTCTTGAAGTCATCAATAAACTGGTCTGGCAACTGTGCCTTCAGGAAAGCCTTCAGTATGTCCTCGTCCGGAGCGTCGCTAAGTGCAATCTGATACAGGTTGTTGTTGTCCATGAACTGGTCGAACACGTCGGTACAGAGAACCACGGTCTTTGGTATGGACACCTTTACACCCTCGAAGCTGTTGAACTCAGGGTTTGACTTTATGATATGGTCGAGGAAAGCCAGTCCTCTTCCTTTACCTCCGAGCGAGCCGTCGCCGATTCTTGCAAAGTGGCTGTATGCGTCAAACTGTTCGCGGCGGAAAACAGCTACGGTACCGAGGTTCTTCATGTGGCGGTACTGCACGATGGCGTCAAAGATAATCTGTCTGTGGGCATCGATATCTTTCAGTTTCTCCAGGGTCACCGTTTTCAGAAACTCCGATACGGGGAATATGGCTCTTGCGCAAAGCCAGCGGCTCACATGGTTCCTTGATATGTGGTAAAGCATGGAGTTGTTCGGTATGCTGAAGATGTTGTCCTGTAGTTCTTTCAGGTTGCGGATGCGCTTTATCTCCTCGTGGGTCTTCGGATCGCGGAACACGAAGTCTCCGAATCCCATGTGGGTTGCCATGAGGTTTCGCAGGTCTATGTTCATCTTCTTCGAGTTCTTGTCGATGAAGCGTAGTCCCAATGTCTCCGCCTTCTCCTTGTTCTCGGATTCGCTGCTTTCAATGATGAGCGGCAGGAATGGGTCCCTTTTTCTTATTTCCTGGAGCAGTTTCAGTCCAGCCTCAGAGTCTTTCTCGCCGCCTTTAGGGAAGCGGCAGTCGCTTATTACTCCGAGGATATTTTCCGGGTAGCGCAGATAATACTCCATAGCTTCCTCGTATGTTCTGGCAAGCACCACCTTAGGCCTTCCTCTCATTCTGAGGGTGGCGGAGTGTGGGTTCAGAGCTTCTGTGGCGAACCTCTGGCTTTGTGCGAGGATGTAGCTGTATAGGTTTGGCAGTATGGAAGAATAGAAGCGTATGCTGTCTTCCACGAGCAGAATCATCTGTACGCCGGCTTCGTCAATGTCGTGTTCAAGGTTCATCTTGTCCTCTATAAGCTTTATGATAGACAGGATGAGGTTTGTGTTTCCGAGCCAGCAGAACACATACTCGAAGATGGACAGGTCTTCGTTCACCATTCTTCTTGTGATACCGTGTGAGAAGGGGGTGAGTACGACACATGGGATGTCGGGGAATTCAAGCTTTACCGCTCTTGCCACGGTGAAGGCGTCGTTGTCGGCATTTCCCGGCATACATATTACAAGGTCGATGCTTGTTGTAGAAAGCACTTCAGATGCTTCCACCATGGTGCTGACCTGTGTGAAGGTAGGTGGGTACCGGAGTCCGAGTTCGGTGTACTCGTTGAAAATCTTCTCGTCCACACGTCCGTCATCTTCAAGCATGAAGGCATCATACGGGTTGGCGATGATGAGTACGTTGAATATGCGGTGGGTCATCAAATTCTTGAATGAGACATCCTTCAGGTAGAACTTGTCCCATCGTTGTGGTGCTTGCTCGTTCATAGGCTGTATAAGTTTGTTCTTTATTATATTTTATAGTAGACAAGTAGACAAGTTGACAAGTTGACAAGTTGACGAGTAGACAAGGGGATTAGTTCTTCTTGGTGACCGTCGTTCGCAAACTTTAGACAAGTGGTGCAAACCTCCTTGTTACTTGTTTGCTTATTGACTCGTCTACTGACATGCAAATATAATGATTTTATTGGTAAAAGGTGGATAATTGTGCGATTAATTAGTATTAAGACGGTTAATGTGGGGCTTTCGTTAGCCTGATGTAGGGATATGTTGGGGAAAAGTATTATATTTGCAAAATCAGAAGCAGGAATAAAACTAATAATACATAAACAGACAATTAACATTTATGAAAAGAATCTTATTTTTGGCAGTAATGCTTGTGGGCATGGCTATTGGCAGCATGCGTGCCCAGACTTATCCCTACGACAATCTCTATCAGGGCTTGCCGTTCAAGATGTCAAAGGTCACACGTCCTACATTCCCGGACCGTGAGACAAACATCAAGGACTTCGGAGCGAAGGGCGACGGCACTACATTATGCACGGCGGCAATACAGAAGGCCATCGACCAGACCGCAAAGAAAGGTGGCGGTAAGGTTGTTGTTTCGCAGGGCGTTTGGTTTACCGGTCCTATAGAATTGAGGAGCAACATCAACCTGCATCTTGAGAAAGGAGCCATCGTGCTGTTCTCTCCGGATCCGGATTTGTATCCTATAGTAAAATCCGTGTTTGAAGGACTTGACACCCGTCGCTGCAAGTCGCCAATCTCAGGCTACGACCTGAAGAACGTGGCAATAACAGGCGATGGCGTTATAGACGGCAACGGGCATTTCTGGCGTCCGCTCAAGCGCAGCAAGGTAACGGCAAGTCAGTGGAAAGAGGCAACGTCGAGAGGTGGGGCCTATATAAACAAAGACTTCTGGATTCCTACAGAGGGAGCGCTGAAGGGCTATAAGATGGCAGACATGAATGTGCCGACAGGTAATCTTACAGAAGCACAGTGGGACAGCATCAAGGTGTTCCTGCGTCCGGTGATGGTAAATATCGTGAGCTGTAAAAACGTTTGGCTCAATGGAGTAATCTTCCAGAACTCTCCGGCATGGAACGTGCATCCGCTGATGTGTGAGAACGTGCTCATAGAGGATGTTGAAATCCGTAACCCGAGCTATGCACAGAATGGCGACGGCCTGGACCTTGAGTCGTGCAAGAATGCTCTGATCGTAAACTCCCGCTTTGATGTTGGTGACGACGGCATCTGCATAAAGAGCGGTAAGGACGAAGACGGCAGAAAGCGTGGCGTGGCTTGCGAGAATGTTATCGTAGATGGCTGTACCGTGTTCAAGGGTCATGGAGGATTCGTTGTCGGTTCGGAAATGAGTGGTGGCGTGAAGAACATCAGAGTCAGCAACTGTCAGTTCCTCGGTACCGATGTAGGTCTGCGTTTCAAGAGCAAGCGCGGCAGAGGAGGAGTAGTAGAGAATATCTGGATAAAGAACGTTTCCATGTTCGACATTCCTACAGAGGCGGTAATCTTCAACCTCTATTACGGCGGACTGTCTGCAGCAGAAGCACAGGCAGCAGGGAAGAACCAGACGGAAGAAGTGAAGCCGGAGCCGGTGGACGAGACGACACCTTGTTTCAGAAACATATACATCGAGGATGTAGTATGTCGTAATGCCAACCGTGCGATGTTCTTCAACGGACTTCCCGAGATGCCTATAAAGAACATACATCTAAAGAATGTGGATATTACGGCAAAGAAGCCTGCAGAGTTCAAATACTGCGAAGATATAAAGCAGGAGAACGTGAACGTTACTCTGAACTAAAAAAGTCCTTTGGCGGAAGATACAAAAGACAATCTTCCGCCAAAGGATAATTATTGATGTAAATCATCTTTTTTAGGTATGGCATGACCTATTTATTTAAAATTATGCCAATAATACTTTGTTTTTTGGTAAAAACAAGAGTACGAGACAAAGTTTTTCCGTGTTTAATAACAATTTATTAGAATTTTATCATAACTTTGCAACCATAACTACTACTCTTAAAAAGTACAAAGTAAGAAAATCAAAAGTTTCTAAACAATACATACTTGAGAGAGTTGCCGTTTTTTTGAAATAATTTGCTGATGTTGTAGCTATATATATAAAAAAGGTACGTATATGCCTATGTTAGTTATTGCAAAACATCGCACCTTATATCGAATGGAAAACGGAACCTGTTAGTATTAAATAATGTCATACTGCAATTAGAAAAACTTCAAAGCTTTTATGTCAGCAATGTATAAATGGGCTTTATGTCAGACCCGTATGCCTAAAGGCTACGTTGTCGCTAATTTGTCGGCTATGTACATATCACTAAATATCGAACTTTAACAATTTCAAAATCTATTTTATATGAAGACAAGAAAGATGTATAATTCAAGTTCCAACTTGAAAAGGATGTCCATCACGCTTGCTCTGTCCTCAGCAATACTTTGTCCTGCCACAATGATGGCAGCAGGCAATGGTAGCACTGCGCTTTCTCCACAAGCTGTTCATCAGAACGGAGTAGTGAAGGGTACCGTTGTTGACGAGACAGGTCAGCCGATGATCGGTGTAACCATCATTCCGCAGAGCGGAACAAAGAATGGTACAATAACAGATCTTGATGGTAATTTTACCGTAAATGCTCCTATTGGCTCTACTATTAAAGTCTCTTATACCGGTTATAAGGATAAAGTAGTCAAGGTGATAAGTGGTACACTGTCTTTGAAGATGGAACCGGATGTACTTGGACTTGACGATGTGGTGGTTATTGGTTATGGTACACAGAAGAAGCGTGACCTTACCGGTGCCGTAGCATCTGTAAAGAGCGAAGACATCACTCTTACTCCATCATCAAACCCTATGCAGTCATTGCAGGGACGTGTGTCAGGTCTTGATATCACAAAGGAAGACGGTAGAGCCGGTGCTGGTGTGAAGATTCAGTTGCGTGGTAACCGTTCGTTCAGCGATTCAGGTACAGCTCCTCTCTTTATCATCGACGGAATGCCTGGTGACTATTCAACATTGAACCCTAATGATATTGAAAGCATTGAGGTATTGAAGGATGCATCTTCAACAGCAGTATATGGTATGGAAGGTGCAAACGGTGTTGTACTCATCACCACCAAGGGCGGTAAGGCAGGAAAGCTCTCTGTTAACGTAAATGCTTATTTCGGTATAAACAGCTGGTCTGAAATGCCAAAGGTAAGACAGGGCGAGAGCTATATCGAAGGTCTCCGTCAGGCAAATCGTAATGCCGGAACTTATGTTGACGATGAAACAATGTTCCAGTCAAATCCGAACTATTATAAGGCATACAAGGACAAGAAGTTCATCAACTGGGCAGACGAGCTCCTCCATACAGGAACCGTGCAGAACTATTCTGTATCCCTTTCAGGTGGAACAGACAAGACAAAGGCTTACATGTCTATGAACTTCTCTGATGAGAAGGGTCAGTATAGAGATGACAACTACAAGGTCTATTCAACCAATATCCGTATTGACAACAAGGTGAACAACTGGTTCTGCGCAGGTATCGCAATCCAGGGCTCTTATGTATACAAGAACACTCCTTTCGCTAAGTTGGAGGATGCCATGACAGCAATACCTTATGGCGACCTGTATGACGAGAACGGAAACTATACCACCTATCCTGTAGAAGGCGATACAAACTATATCAACCTTCTTATAAACAACAAGAGCAACTATCGCGGACAGGGTCAGAATACAAAGGTATACATCAATCCGTATATCAAGATTACTCCGTTCAAGGGCTTCTCTTGGGAAAGTAGAATCAATGGAACATTGACACACTCACGTTCAAACTCTTTCACAGGACAGGGTTCTTACAACTTCATCAAGTCAGGAGGCAATGTTGAAACCGATACAAAGGCATCAACATCACAGTCAAACTATTATCGTTACAAGTGGGAGAACATCCTTACATATAATTTCAATATCGGCAAGGAGCACAACTTCGTCGTTACCGGTGTATCATCTTATGAACACGGACGCTCAGAGGCTGCCACCGCATCGGGTATCGGAATCTTGAACAACAGCTATCTGTGGAACAATCTTGATAACGCCGTTACACGTCAGAGTTCATCATCATACTCAATGTCAAAGCGTATGGGTTGGATGGGACGTATCAACTACTCTTACCTCGGCAGATACCTCGCATCAGTATCTGTTCGTCATGACGGTGACTCACGTCTTGCAAAGGATGAGAAGTGGCAGACCTTCCCTGCATTCTCTCTCGGATGGCGTATCAGCGACGAGAAGTTCATGGAAAGTACAAAGAACTGGCTCGACAACTTGAAGCTGAGAGTAGGTTACGGTGAAACAGGTAGTACATCAAATATCAGTCCGTATGCTTCAACTTCAAAGATTGAGCAGAGCTATCTTACAATCGGTGGAGAGAAGATAACAACTTACGGATATTCTAAGGAAGTAGCAAACAAGAAGCTTACTTGGGAGCGTTCAAAGAGCTGGAACATCGGTTTGGATGCCGCTTTCCTCAACAGCCGTATCGACTTGAGCATGGATTGGTATCTTACAAACACAAGCAATGTAATCTGGCATAAGAACCTGCCTGTAACAGGTGGTGCTTACAACTCTACAACACAGTATCTTACAAATGTGAACCTTGCTGAAACAAGAAACAAGGGTATTGAGCTTACACTTAACACAAGAAACATTGTGACAAAAGACTTCAAGTGGAACTCTACTCTTACATTCAACTACAACAAGGAGGAGATTACCAAGTTGATGGGTACTGCAAATGATAAGGTGATAAATGGCGACTATGTATACTCTGTAGGTTCAGCCGTTAACTCATTCTATCATTACAAGCTCAATGGTATCTGGCAGACAAACGAGGCTGATGATGCAGCTTGCTTCGGCATGAAGCCTGGATATATCAAGGTTGATGTACCGGGAATCAAGCGTCATGTAGACGAGAACGGTTCTGTATATTACACAAAGAATGATGCAGAGGGCGTAGAGCACAGATACGATGCTTCTAATCCTTACGCTTTGTCAGCAGACGATTATCAGGTTATCGGACACAACTCTCCAGACTGGTCTCTCGGATTCCAGAACACATTCAAGTACAAGGACTTTGACCTGAGCATCTATATGTATATGCGTTGGGGTCAGATGATAAACTACAAGATGTTGACAAACTATGATCCTACAGGAAAGAACAACTATCCGGAGTATTTCAATGTATGGTCAGAGAACAACCCTTCAAATGACTTCCCTGCAATGAATGCAAGCATCTCTGATAAGTTGAGCTATTATCCTGGTTTCGCAGCATTGTCTTATGTTGACGGATCATTCTTCAAGATCAAGAACATCACTTTGGGATACACACTTCCAACCAACATCTGCAAGAGACTTGGCTTGTCCAACCTCCGTGTTTATGGAACTATCACAAATCCGCTTATCGTTTCAAAGAGTCATCTGTTGAAAGACTACGACCCGGAAATGAACGGAAACTATAATTATCCACTCACAAAGCAGTTGGTGTTTGGTCTTAATATAGCATTCTAAATTACTTAAAGGAAAATAACAATGAAAAAGAACATAATAAAATCAGCTTTGGTTCTTTGCTCCACAGCGTTGTTGGCATCTTGCTCTTTGGACGAGTATAATCCATTGGATGCCGATACGACCAACAGCCTTACAGAATACAATAAGTGGTATGGCTTGGAGACAAAGTGTTATGAGCCAATTTATGCACAGATGTATACAGTTGCGGACTTCCTTGAGGTGTCAGAGGCTGGTACAGACTTGTGGCTAACATCAAAGAACAACGACAATACAAAGGAACTGTTCTACTACGAGAGCCTTGTTCCTAATGCAAACAAGCCATGGGACAAGTTCTTTATGCAGGCATACAGCGCTCTCGGAAACTGCGCTACTGTAATAAAGAATGGTGAGAAGATGATGAAAGACGAGAAGAACGAGAATCTTCAGGACATAAAGACCATTTATGCAGAAGCTCGTTTCCTGAGAGGATTCTATCATCTTATGCTTACCACATATTATGGTCCTATTACTCTTGTTGAGAACAGCGCTGACGAAGGTGTCAACCTCTCTCCAAAGCGTAACACACTTTCTGAAATCTACAAGTCAGTTACCGAGGATTTGCAGTATGCTGTTGATAATCTTGGTGTACAACCATACAACAACAACCGTGCACGCGCTTCCAAGAAGTCTGCTGTCGGTATCCTCTGCCGTGCATACGTACAGGCTGCCGGTCAGGGTCTGACAGCTCCGGATGGAGAAAGCTATTGGAAGAAAGCTGCTGACCTGGCAGGTGACTTCGTTGCCGACACAGAAGCCGGTGGTGCTAAGTACGGCGGTTATCTGTATAGCGACATCTCTGATATGTGGGCAAGTGCCAATAACCGTACAAACAAAGAGGCTCTTTGGGTAGCTGCCGGTGTTGATGCAAGTGTAGATGCAGAGACATGGAACAATGCCAATGCAGGTAAGAACAAGCTGTTTGCATATTGCTATTGGAACCAGACCGTATGCTCTGACCTGTCAATGATTACTGCAGACAAGCAGAACTATTATTATGGTAGAACAAATTCTGGTTTGTTCGCTCCTTCAAAGTATCTGCTTGACCTGTATGATGCATCATGGGACAAGCGTTGGGAGAACTCCTTCCAGACTGCATTCGGTACATTCTCTATGCAGCAGCCTGCTTGGATTGATTATACAAAGCGTGTGCTGACATTGAATCCGAAACTGTGCAAGCTGTATGGTATAAACACACAGTTCGGTGCTCAGAAGAAGAAAATATATCCTTATGTAGATTGCAATGCCGTAAGCTCAACATCAGGTGGAAACCAGTATACCGCATCTATATGGCCTAAGGGCGAGACAAGCGGTGATGTAAGCAAGCTCGTTGCTGCGAAGAATCCTTATGTTATGGACTATCCTGTTGCAGAGGATGAAAACCGCATCTTCCTGTATCTCTACAAGCACGGTACTGTGTCTGACGAGAGCAAGAACAATCGTTCTTATGCTTGTGTTGATATCGACGACTTGTTTGATGAGAACAACCAGTATCTCTCAACAGGTGTTGGAAACTCTTGGGAAACAAAATACGGAAAGACAAATCCTTTGTGGCAGACATTCCCTTGTCTGTTGAAGTTCCAGTGGAACTATGATGGTGTGTTCTATGGTTCAAACCTGCAGATAAAGAATGGCGACATTCCAGTAATGCGCTCTGCTGAGATATATCTGATTGCTGCTGAGGCAAACCAGAAGCTCGGTGAGAACCAGAAGGCTGCCGACTATATCAACAAGCTGCGCAAGCGTTCTGTTCGTGACGGCGTTCCAGCTGCAACATACGAGATTACTGCCGGACAGGTAACAGAAAGCACTATCCTTGACGAGTATGCCCGTGAGCTTTGCGGTGAGCATCAGCGTTGGGCTTTGCTCCAGCGTCATCAGGCTTTCCGTTCACAGTTCGCAAAGAGCAACAAGCGTGCGGCTGAGTCATTCAGGGATTATATGAAATGGCGTCCTATCAGCCAGACCTTCCTGCAGCAGATTGACAACAAGGAAGAGTATGGCGACAATGGCTATGGCACAACTGCCAAGTCTGGTCTTGACGGATTCGAGCAATAAATAATATTCTATTCTCTGTGCATCATCAAGGTGCACAGAGAATAAAAATCATATCAATTTACTAACAATTAAAAAATAAAGACAATGAAGAAAATTTACGCAATCGCACTTATGGCATTCGTAGGCGTTGCTTCTGCCAACGCACAGGCTTTCAAACTTGACAAGAACTACGTTATCAAAACAGCAATGAAGGTTGCTGACGGCAAGACTGTCGTTAACTCTGAGACTGACGGTACAGAGGTTACTGGCGAGATGCTGAACAAGATAAAGGAAGCATATCTTGACGACGACTACAATACGCTTCCAATAGATGGCGGTACTGCAACAGGTGCTAACTATCATGTTCTGACAGCTGATTATACAGACCCGGAGACTGGTATCTCTTTCGCAGCTGGTACTTATGCAACATTGAACTCATACACAGAAATCAAGTTCAAGGATACATCAAACCCACAGGGTGTAAGCAACATCAAGCAGGTTGTATTCTATCTCGCTTCTCAGGGACAGCTGCAGTTCTACGCTCGTGAGTATAACGAAGATACAGATGGAGAAAAATATGTAAACTTTGAGGGCGATCCTACAAACAGAAAGCTCAAGTCATACAAGGCGCCTGGTTTCCAGACAGAGACATGGACAGAGATGTATTTCACCAAGCCATTGAAGCTTGTTGTTGATTTGACAAACAAGCAGGGAACAGAAGACGAGATGAACAAGGCAAGCCTTGATGTAAACAAGAACTCTGACGATACAGAAGTTGTAAACTCTTACCTCCAGTTCTACGAGCAGGCAACAGATGCTGACGGCAAGGTCGTTCAGGGTGCAAACCTCCTTCCTTGGACTGCAGACCGTCGCTTCTCTGTAGGTTTCAAGAAGAAGGCTTATGTTATGGGTGTTGCTCTTATCTCTGCAACAGAGGGTGCAAAGACTATGTATTTTGATATTACTGGCGACCAGACTTCTTGGACAGAGTCTACAGCTGGTATCAACACTATTAACAACGCTGTTGCTCCTGCAAACAACCGCATCTATACTCTCGACGGAAGATTCGTAGGTACAGACGCTGCTGTTCTTGCAAACGGTATCTACGTTCAGAACGGTAAGAAGTTTGTTAAGTAATCATAGCTTAAAATAGTTCTATAATTTTAGCTCCTGACATGGCGTTGGTCGTGTCGGGAGTTTTTGTTTAAAGAAAGATAAAAAAAGTTTATGCAATCTTTCTTGTTGTTGATTTATTTTGTTACCTTATGTCGCATAATCTATAACATACTACTGACTTGTTGATGAAATAGAAGACGAAAAGATTATTGATAATTGGGTACTTTAAAAAAACGTCTTGCTAAAAGTTGATACTAAAGCGAATCTATGAAGGGCATATAGCCTGAACTTACAAGTGACAGTGAAACGATAAACTGTGCGATTATGGCGCAGTGGGAAAAATGCGCTCCTTTTCAGAGGGGGAAACTGTAGATGTATATTATAACAATTTAAAAACATATTAATACTACTAATTATGAAAAAATTATTTGTTTTATTGGTGATTGCTTTAAGTGCAATCGGGGCGAGTGGACAAGGTGTACAAGAATGGAATTTCTCAACATGGAATACTGGGGATTATACGGAAGAAATCACAAAAGATGGTTTGACACTTTATGCTACATCTGGAAAAAAAATAACAGTTGATGGAAATACCAAAACTGTTGATGGCATAAAGTATACGCAAAGATTGAAATTTGGTGGTACAGGTTCTTGGGATGGTGATACTCCTGTTGGACGAGTTCTATCATTTGCTGTAAGTGGAAATTGCGATATATATATAGTATTGGCACATAGCTCTAAATCGGGAGATGCACGTGACTTAAAGATAGACGCTGTAATTGAAGGAAATAAAACGAACATAGGAAGCATCAGCGTTAACGCAAATGAAATAAAGAGCGGAACAGTTGTGTATAACCAAACTAAACCTGCAACCATATATATATATTCAGGTAATAGCGGTATAAACCTTTATGACATCAAAGTTACCCCTTCCATCACCGCCACCGTCGGCACCGCTGGTTATGCCACCTTCTGCACAACCGCCACATGCAAGGTCCCTTCAGGTTTGACAGCTTATACCGCAGCTTATAATGCGACATCAGGAAAGGTGGATTTGACAGAAGTTGCTGATGGCATTATTCCTGTAAACAATGGTGTTATCCTGAAAGGCGAAGCAAAAGAGTATACTATGGAGACTGCAACGTCAGAGACAACAACACTTGCTGGTAATAAACTCGTAGGCGTTACAGCAGATTATACTTTGACAGATAAAGACTATATTCTTGTAAACGACGGAGGCGTTGTGAAGTTTGGTAAAGCTACAGTAGGTACTACACTCGCAGCAGGAAAGGTATATCTTCCAATCGAAAATCCTAATGCAGCAAAGATTATCAGCATGGACTTCGATGGTACGACAGGCATCAACGCTGTTGAAAAAGCAAGCGACAAAGACGACGCTTACTATACTTTGAGTGGTGTAAAGACTTTGAAACCGACAAAGGGCATGCTTTATATCCACAACGGAAAGAAGTATATCGCAAAGTAATATTTACAGAAGACAACAGTATAAATAATAAATAAACAAATAAAAAAGACAATTATGAAAAAGCAATATATTGTACCTAATATAATAATGGTAGCTACAGAATCTCAGTCAATCCTTGCAGGGTCAGAAGTTGTTGATGTTAAGCCATCAAGTACAACATTTGACGGCTCTTCTGCCCTCTCAAAGAAACACACCTTCACATGCGACAACCTTTGGGATGAGACATGGGAAGATCCAGAGGAAGAAGACCAATAATGTTGACAGCATGTCAGAGACGTGCTAAGCATGAGTATTTTTATAACAGAATAAAAAAGCCCCGACATATTGTTTCGTCACGAAACATGATGCCGGGGTTTCTCATGCTATGAGAAAATGTTATGTTACTTTTCGGTAGTTGTATAATAGGCGTGTATACATTCCACCACAACAAAGGTACAATAAATAATTCCTTTAAAAAAAATGCAGTTTTCCGCATTTCGGAGCAAACGTATCGTATGGCGGTTTATGTGGTTGAAATATGTGCTTAAGTGATGAAAATAATGTTTTTAGGAGGGTGGTAATATCCAAGCACAAAGTCACTCATTTCACATTATGATACGCTTTTGCATAAATAGCCAATCTTGCTGTATAAATAAACAGTTTGTTCGGTACGTCTATATAGTCCGATTCTGACATTTTCGCGAAGCCTCTGTAAGCATGGGATTTTGTCATCATTTAGAAATTCGGTAACTTTCCCATAGAAAGTCCGTAACTTTCTCATAGAAATTCGGTAACTTTCTATTTGAAGTTGATTGGACATCTATTTCAGGTTGCTTCAACAAGCGTCTGAATCTATACCCATCTCCCATTTTTATGCACCGAACAATCACACTGTATTTGTATAAAAATACAATATAGAGTTAGTGGGGGTATCTTGGCTTGAGTTCATACATAAGTTAGGGCTTCAAGCTTCATACGGAGAATTTATACCCCCAGTTCGGGATAAGAAATAGTTTATAAAAAAAGTTGGTAGTCTCACAAATCAAGGTTCTTGCTAAACGGTTGTATGGCAAGCTGTTTGCTGACAAAGGCTATATTTCACAGAAGCTGTTTGACTTCCTCTTTGAGGATGGAA
>ERZ791617.740-NODE-740-length-16991-cov-4.00732_pt1 | contig 16991 bp, 22 predicted proteins | sample MGYA00510272_ERZ791617 | MGnify/ENA primary metagenome ERZ791617 (study PRJEB30046, sample SAMN00715200) | human gut metagenome | study: EMG produced TPA metagenomics assembly of the A metagenome-wide association study of gut microbiota in type 2...
AGTAAATATCTTAGCTTTTTATTTTGATTTTTTCTTTTAGTTGTGGTATTATTTAGTTATAGAATTTGAGGTTTTTGTACCTTGTGTAATTTTAGTTAAGTAAAACATAATGAGAAACTTAGTTGAAGCAATGATTGTTTTTGTACCTTGTGTAATTTTAGTTAAGTAAAACTATTTTTTACTAAAAACAATTTGGAATTGCGTTTTTGTACCTTGTTAAATTTTAGTTGAATAAAAGATTAAAGCTAAAAAAATGATAGCTTATCAAATACTTTTTATACCTTGTAAATTTTGAGTATAATAAAACCATTGATACGACTAAAGAATTAGCTATGATTTTTTTGTACCTTGTTAAAAATTAGAAGTTGAGCAACTTCTGGAATAGTCATTTTAATACCTTGTAAATTTTAAGTAGAGTAAAAACTCCTTGATTATTGTATTGTTTGATATTTGTTTTTGTACCTTAGTAAACCTTAGATTCTATAAAAAACTTGCAAATCTATTAAAAATGTGATATTATATCTATACAAGGTAGAAAATTTTTATAAAATTATTAAAGATGTTTTTTTTACAAGGTAGAAAAACAAAGCCAATGTGCTGGAATCACCCATTAGTAAATACTAATGGGGATTTTTCTTTTTTTGGAAAATTTTTCAATTCTTTTTTTACCTTAACTTTCTCAACAACTGGAACTCATAATGACTTATTTTAAAAAAAGAGAACCATTTTTAGGTTCTCTTTCTTATTTAATAAATATTTCCTAATACATCTACAAATCTTTTTCTTAAATATGTAGTTTTAGAAAGTGTTATAATCTTTTGCTTTGAAGTTAATGAAACATTTAATATATACTCTTTAGCTTCTTTTTCATCATAAGTAGTTCCTAGTAAAGTATTTATCATACCTGCTATTTTTGTTTCTGGATTTTTATCTAACTTAGATTTTATTTGACTTAAAGAAGTTATTAAAGCAGAATTACTCTTATTAACATAGTCTATAGCTATTTTATTTTCCTTTTCATTATTAACTCCTCTAAATTTAAATCTTCCCTTAACAGTAGGAGTATTAACATCAAATATATCTCCATCATATAGGGAACAAATAAGTTTATAATCACCATTTATATTTTTTCTTTCTAATTCTAAATTATAAATATCTTTATTTACTATATATTTATTTTTAAAGTACTTCATCATAGGATATCTGACACAAATAAATTTATAATCTTTTCCATTTGAATATACATCAAATCTATAAGTAACCACTTTTGTAACAACTACTTTACCTTTTGGATTTATATATTTATGAGATATATCAAAATAAGTATTTATTGCTTTATCTCTTAACCTTAATGATTTAACAGCAGTTCCATTATTACGTTTACCTTGCTTGATAAATCCATTATCTTTATAATATAAATAAAATGGATTTACCTTTTCTTTTTTAGCATAATCTTTATATTCATAATATGCTTTTTCCAATTTTTTATATGTTAAAATATCTGAAGCATTTATCAACAAACTACTAGCTTTTTTAGTTTCAAATAACTTTGCAAGTTCCATATTATCTTTATCATAGATATTTTTCACTTTAGAAACAATACATTCTACTTCTTTATTATCTATTTTAAATTTTTTTAGTGAATAAATTGTTTCATTAAACATTTGTCTATTTGGTTTTTTATCTACAAAATGTGAATATTTATAAGCTTTATAATCCATTATTTTCTTCTTATAATCTAACTTAAAGATCTGCTTAAAGCTCTCATCATCTAATATTTCACCAGTTTTTATGTAGTAGAACTCTTTTTCTTCTGGATTATCAGTATTTCTTTTATAAAATTTCAACTTATTTAGCAATGAATGTGCAATTATCAATATTAATGCGTCTTCTGCATAATGATCATATGAAGTTGCTCTTAATCTTGGCATATTCCATATATTTCTAACATAAGTAACAAATTTATTATTTATTCCTCTAACACTAACTTTTTTATGATTATCAATAAAAAATCTACTTAATAAAGTTTTTATTTCTTTTATAGCATAACGAGTATCATTTAAATTTCTTGAGATAAAGTCATCATAATTTTTATTCAAATTTCCTTTATATAATAATAATTCTCTTTTATTCTTTGAAATTTTCATTTCTTTTACTTGAGCTTCAAATTCTTCAAAAGTTCTATTCACATTTAAGTTATCAAAATAGGCAAATGGAGTTTTTACTCCTCTCTTTATATTTTCAGATCTCTTAACTAACATTTTATTATTATTGCTATTATCAAAAGATATAGATATAGGAATAATATGTGCTATTTCATACTTAGATATATTATTTACCAAATCTATTAAAGGTATTACATCTCCACTTAACATACATTTTTCATTTTGCTCTTTCCAAAATTTAATAAATGGAAAATATCTTTTTTCCAGATTTAAGTTTCCAAGAATTTTTCTTATTTCATTATTTTCTTTTTCTTGAGCAGCTTGACGTTTTTTTATGCTCTGTCTTTCTTCCTTTGAAGAAAATTCCTTACACATCTCAACAACAATTTCTTTTGGAGTTCCATATTCTCTTATAATTTCATTTACTACATTAATGCACTGTCCTACTGATTTTTTAACAACTGGATTAACTATCCATTCATCAATATATTTCTTATCTATTTTTCTTTGTCCTGAAAAATCCATCTTATATGGTACTAAACCCAATTCTGTTATAACTTGCATACTATTTTTTGTAGTTTTCTGCATTTCAGGAATTAAGATATCTAACAATTTCTTAGAAAAAGAATGTGTACCTGTGAATTTATTTTTAGCAAGTTCGTTTAATACTTCGTCTGAAAGATTATATTTTTCTAATAATTCTGCTAAATATTTTTTTCTATCTGAAGCTTCCTGATAATAAGTACAAATTTCAGCTATGGAATCTATAAGATCTCTATTATCAGTTTTAAATACTTTATTTATAGCTATATAAGTTTCTAATGGAGTAAATATAGCTTTTTCACTTTTATCTATTCTATATCCTGTAATAATATCTTCATCTACTCCTAAATATTTTGCTATTCTCTTCAAAGCTATATTTTTCTGATTTTTAAATAATTCTATAACACCTTTTTTTTCATCAATAGTTAATTTATCTCCATTTATTTTTAAGTTATTTAAATCATTTAAAAGATTAAATAATTCAGCACTATATGAGTGCTTAATCATACGAATTTCTTCTGGAAAATAAGTACATCTACCCATTAAACCTTGAAGCCATTCTTTTTCATTAGCCCAACCATAAGGACTCCCTTTACCTGGACCCTCATAATAAAATCTTTTCCCTTCTAAAATATTGATATACTTCTCTATAAACTCATCTGTAATCCTCTTATTTCCTAATTCTTTTTGAGTTTTCAAAATTCTTAAAGCTTCATTTTTTAAGTCTTTTGTTTTAAAAATATTTTCTTTTCCTCTTATTTTACCCTCTTTTTCTAAGTAATCTAATTGGACCTTACAAACATAGTTTTTCTCATTTAATTTCTCTTCATTTTTTAAAAGAATAGCTTTAGTTCCATCTTCATCATCAGAAACATCTAACAAATCATAATCTTCTGTTCCTCTTTTTTTTACAAGCTGATACAAAGCTAAAGATAATTCTCTATCACTAAGAAGTTCAAATAATCCTTTTTCTCTAAATTCATACACTTCATAATTGGTTGATGTAAAGTTATAGTTCTCACTTTCTATAAAATTAGATTGAAGTAATAAATTTCTAACTCTATTAAGTCTATGAGTTCTCCTTCTTATAATTCTTCTTTTACTTCTTGCAGCTCTTCTATTTTGATTATTTTCTGGATCTGCTTCTGGAAATAATCTAATCCCAGAATTTATTATTTTATTATTTTCAGATTCAACAATTCCCCAACCTACTGTAGTAATTCCTATATTTAAACCTAATTTATATTCCATATTTGCTCCTTTATATAAAAATTTTATCTAAATTTTTTATTTCTTTTCTTAATTTATGTTCATAAAAGTAAGAAAAAAGCATTATATCTTTTTTTAAAATATCCTTTTCTGAAAAAATTTCATTTGAATTTAATAAAATGTCATTTATTTGTTTAAATTTCAAAAAATTATTTTTTTCATCTTCTGTTAATGAATTAAATAATGCTTTTAAATTTTTTTCACTATTTAAAGTTACAAAGTAAGTATTTATTTTTAAAAAGCTTAAAATTGCAATATAATCTTTTATTAATTCTGGCGATGTTAAAATGAAATTTAAAAATGATGATACACTACTAAAATTTATTTGTCTTTTATATAATTCATAATTAATTTCATACAGATCACATATTTTTTTAAATGTTTCTAATTTTAATTTTTTTATGATCCCACTTTCATATCTTGATAAAGTTGCTTCTGTAACTCCAACTATTTTAGCCACTTCAGCAAGTGAAAACTTCCTTTCTTTTCTTACAGTTTTTAATTTTTTATAGTTTATTTCAACTAACATATCTTTATTTTCCATTAGTTCTCCTTTTTTAAGATTGACGGACAACTTGTCCGTCAATAATTATCTCTTATTATTCTTTTACATCTAAATTAATAAAGCTATTAGTATCTGCCCCTTGAACTTTTGGAAGTTGTCCATTCCATTTTTCTATTGCCATCTTTTGAAGAAGTTGTTTACTTAAACTTTGAGATTCAACAGCATTTGCTTTTGCTCTTATCTCTTTTTCTTTAAGTTCAAGTTCTGCTATTTTAACTTTATTTTCATATTCTATTAGAACTTTTTGTTGTTCAGCTTTAGCTCTTTCTACTGCCTGTTCAGCAATTTTTTTCTGTTCAATAGCTCTTTCATATTCGTCACTAAAGTCGTGATTAACTATGCTTACATTACTAACTACAAGACCATAAGATAAGAAGTCATCAGCAATATCAGCATTTATAATGTCACTTATTTCAGATCTTTTAGATACAAATTCTTCTATTGTATATTTAGCAATAGTAGCTTGAACAACTTCTTTAGCTCTAGGGCGAATAAATCTTTGTTCATATTTAGTGTTAAATGCTTTATATAGTTTTTCAGGATCAGCTATACTTGCTTGGACAGTTAATTCTATTTTTATAGATTGCATATCTTTAGTTGAAACTTCCATTGTAGTATCCATTTCCTCTGTTTTTGCAAATATATATGTTTTTTCTCTTATTTCCATAAAAGTTTTAGATTGCATAAATGGAACTTTAAAATGTAATCCCTCTTCATCTATTCTAGTAATCTTTCCAAAAGTACTAACTATTGCAACTTCTCCAGTATTTACTGAATAACAGTTAATAAAAAATAATATAGCCATAAATATTCCAATTGCTCCAACTGTTGAAAATTTTAAAATTCTATTCATATCTTCTCCTTTAATATTGATTTTTTTATTTTCTCCATTTTTTTTAGATTTTATTAAACCAAAATAAAGTTCCATAAATATTGTTGTTATTGCTACCACTGCTAATGTTATCAAGAAAAAATTATTTAAGATCCAATCCAACCATAATTCTATGCTTTTCATATTCAAATCCCTCACTTTTACTATTTATCTTTAAAGGTGAAAAAGCTATAAAAAGCTATTCCTAATCCTAAAAGAAAGATATTAAAAAGAATATCGTGTTTAGAGGTATATTTTGTTAAAACTTTTAATTTTCCTAATGTGAATATTTTAAAGGTTACTACTGCTAACCCCAAAAGGAATATCTGGAGTTCTATTATTGCTATTAGTGAAGATATCAAGCTTTTTATATTTAATATTCCATTATTCATTAGTAAGTTAGTTATAACAACTATAATTATTAATTTTAAATAGACAATGCTTATTTTTTTTAAAATTGTATTTTTTATTTTTAAGTTATCTCCAAAGAATAAGTCTGCAAGTAAAAAAAATAAATCATAAAAATATATTAAATATAAAGTAACATATACTATCCCTATTACTTTTAGCATATTTGCTCCTTTCATAATTTAAACATACCAATCTTTTAAATAAAAAAATAAACAAGATCTCTACTTATAAATAACATAATCACTGTTACTACTAAATTAAACAAATAAATTTTTCTTAGAATTTCTGATTGTTCTTTTTCTTCTGCTATAAATAAATTTATTCCAAAAATTATCAAGCCTATGACTCCCATTATTATTGCTTGATTAAGTATAGTAAGATGGATTTTTAATAATTCTAATGAATTAAACCTTTCTAAATATCCTGGTAAAAACAAAGAGTAACGAATAGTACAAACAATACTAATTACATACACTACTATTTTTAACAGTAGATTTTTCAGCAATTTTCTTTTGATTTCATTTTTTGCTTCTTCTTTTTCTTTTTCAGAATACTCGTCAAATTGCTTATAGTATCTTTTTATAGTCTTTCCATAAAACTCAATTAAAAAAACCATAGCTATAATTAAAATACAATCCCAAAAAAATATTCCCATCAAAGATAATATATTTATCATTTTTTAACTCCTTTTCTATTTATCTTATTTACTAAATGTATAAAATAACAATATAAATAGGACTATTATACTTAAAAAACTCAAAATAAAAAGTATAATCAGTATTAAGTTAAATGTCTTTATTGTCATTTTTTTAAAGCTTTTTCCCTATTATAAAAAAATAATAAAAACAGTACTGGCATTATTGGAGCAATTAATCCATTATATAAAAAATAAAATTCTATTTTGCTCATTGATCTCACCTTTTCTTCTATTTTCTCTTTAACTTTTATAATCTTCTATTGTTTCTTTTAACATTTTTCTTGATTTTTCTAAAAAAGCTTCATTATATCTCTTATTTACTTCGTTTTCCACTTTTTTATATTCATTTTCCATTTCTTCAATTTCACTCATACATATTTTTCTAATTTTACATGGATTATCTTTTGAACTCATTAATTTTTCTTTTAAACTTAACTTTTGTTCTTCAGAAATGATTTCATTCTTTTCAATCATCATAATAGTTTCAAAATCATAAATAACTTTTTTTAATTCTGCATAACTCAATTTTTCTAAACCTTCAACATTTTTTAGTCCTATTTTTTCCAGAACATATTTCTTGGTTAAGCTACAAAAATAAAATTTTCCTAAAGGTTTTATATAAAAATATGGTACTGAATTATAAAAAAATAAAATTATAGTTATAATGATGATTAAAATTGAAAAATAATTAAAAGAATTTGCTACATCAGTCCTTCCAATCCACATAGAATAATCATATTTTGCAAAAGTATAATACCATATCAAAAAAATATTAATTACAAATAGACAAATATATAGGCAATTATTTAGAATAAAATCTATAATTTTAACTAAAACTTTCATATTTCCTCTCTTCTTTTTACCATTCACAATAGCATTTAACTTCATTAAAATTTTCCATATTTTCTTTATTTATTCCATTAAAATCTATTATCATTGCTAAACAAAACATAAATGTTAATATTAATATACATATTGAATCTACTCTGGTATAATTTGTTTTTAAAAAAGAAACCAGAAAAAGAACAGTAATTAAATATGTTAAAACAGATAAAATTATTAATAAAATCATTTACTCCTCCCACTCTGCTATTTCCTCTAAGAATTGATCTGTATTTCCACAGCCATCACATCTGTAGAAAGTATCTCCTTCTTGACTTACTTTATCTCTATATACGATTTTATCTGCTATTCCATTTTTATTTATACTAGAGATTACTTCTTTAACTCTAGTTTTAACTTCAAAAACTTCAGTTCCACATTCTTTACAAATCCACATTTTATACTCCTTTTTTTAATTTTCTTTCATTTTTTCTCCTCACTAGTGGACAAATTTTTCGCAAATAATTATAAAACTTTTTCTATTCTATTTTTAGCTAAATCAAAATATTCTTTATTTATTTCTATTCCTATAAATTTTCTGTTTGTATTTCTACAAGCTACTCCTGTACTTCCACTTCCCATAGTAAAATCTAAGACTATGTCATTTTCTAAAGAATAAGTTTTAATCAAATATTCAAGAAGATTAACAGGTTTTTCTGTAGGGTGAAATGTTACACTGGGGTGAGGTTTCCTAAAAGTTAAGATACTTCTAGGAAATTTCATATTTTGATACTCATCAGAATTATCAAATATTAAAAAGTCATTATAATTATTGTTATTTTTAGATATGATTGCTTTCTTATTTTTTCCTTTATTAGCATTATTTTTAGTTCCTTGATATTTTTGAGGATTATATACTGGAAGTTTTTTATAAAAAACAATTATATCTTCGTGACTTCTTAAAGGCATTTTGTTTGCATTTAAAAATCCACTAGGGTGTTCTTTATTCCAGATAAGACTATACCTATACTCTTTTTCGTTTGATAGAATAAGTTTTGCTGTAAATAGACCTTGTCCAAATAATATTATTGGTGTAGTTTCCTTTCTTATCTTTTTCAAACTTTTCCACATTTCATCAAATGGAATTAAACTATCCCATTTATTTTGGGTTTTCTGATATGGTGGATCTGTTAATATCAAATCTACTTTTATATTTTTTTCTGCCAATTTATTAATTATTTCAATACAATCACCTAAATAAAGAATATAATCATCATTCATTATTACTTTCCCTTTTTATTTCTTCTACTATAATTTTAAATTTGTTTTTGTATATTGGTAGATCTATAATATATGGTTTTTTAAAGTTATTTGTTCTATCTAAATAGCTTAAATACATGAGCATTGCATTTTCAAATTGTTCATTTGGAAAGTCTATTACTTTTTCAGAAACACAACCATCTTTATTAACTGTTCCATAAAAAACTTCTCCGCTTAATGCTCTAACTCCCAATACTTTATTTTTCATATTTACCTCTCTTATTTTTTACTTGAAAAGAATATACTAAAGCAAAAAAGAATTATATATATCATTATTCTTCTAATTTCTGACATTGTAATTTTTTTTGTTTTTAATAAATATTTAATAAAACTGACATATAGATATAGAAAAGCCCCCCATATCATAATCAGGAATAAATATGCAATTATTAACTTTATATCCATCTATTCTCCATATTTTCTTCTTAAAGATAACAAATGATTCTTAAAATCTACTAAATTCATTTGTGAAAGAATACGCTTGTTTTTCTTTAATATGCTTAAAGGAATATCCCTTATGATATCTAAAAATTCTTGTTTACTTTCTTTAGGTATTCCAGCATAATAATTTAAAAAATCTGTTTTTAATATCAAATCTTTTATATCATATTTAATTTCTTCTGGAGTTTGTCTATTTTTCTCATCGTTTTCATTTTCAAGAACATAATGAACTAATTTATATGAATAGTCAGTATCTTTTAGTTCTGAAAGTATTTCTTCAATTATTTTTTTATTATAAGTATTTGGAGAATCTGTAATCCAAAAATAACTTTCTATAAATTTATCATTTTTAAGCAATTGAAAATGATGACAGTAATTAAAAGCTACCAGTTCTTTTAAAATTTTCTTTAATTGAGAAACATTATCTTTTGTTGCATTAACTAATTCTTCTAAATTAGCTTCGTAAAAATCTTCCTTAGAATAGCTTAATAAATATGCTAACAATCCTTTAGCTTCCCAACTTAAATTTGGATCTTTTATTCCATTTTTTTCTAAATTCATTTTTTTACATTTAACTACAGACAAATTTCCTCCAGCATAAATATCTATCGTTTTTTATTTTATTTTTTTGTTTGACTTTATATTTTTTTTAAAATATAATTAAATTAGCAAAACTTTTATCAAAAAAAGCTTTCATTACATTTTTAATGAAGGCTTTTTTATTTAGCAACATTCTTCAACCCCACAAAATTCTTTTTAAAGCTTTTTATTGTACTAAGTCTAATATTAACACCTCTTTCTCTTTGAACACTGTTATTTTTAATTTTATAGTTTCTAAAACAAAATATAATAAATCTTATTGTTTTTAACAAATAATCTAACAGAGGAATTACTAGAAGTTATTGTTATAGAATTATCAAAAATTGCTTCATCAATTTTTAAAAGCTCTTTTTCAGTTAAAGTTACTTTATATAACCTTTCAACCGCTTTTTTTATTTTTTTTAAATTTTCCTCATAAGAAATAAATAAATTCTCTAAGTTTAAATTTTCTTCCAACTCTTCTGCTAATTCATCTTTTATTTTTTCTACATCAATATTTAAGTTATTCAGTTGCATTATTCTTCACCTAAATATCCAAGCTTTTTTAAAGTATCAACATCATTAGTTTTAACAGTAATATGAATTTCAAGCATTACTACTCCTGTTGCAACATCACATTTTTTAGAAACTTCAAATTTTTTAAAACCTTCCAGTTTACCTTTTGCTAAAGAAGCTTCAATATCATCACTAAAGCGTTTTGTAGCTTCTTTTAAATCAGTTTTATTTTTTTCTCCCATATTTTTTCTCTCTCCCATTTCACATTTTTAATCTTTAAACCTTTATTTCAAAATATTTTAGGTGTATAATATAAGTTAAATGTTCCTAAAGTAGAAAGGAGCTATAAATGCAATTTAAAGATAATAAAAATAATTTTACATTTTCTGGAACTCTAAAAGCGTGTAGTATTTCTATTGGAAGTGAGGTTAAAGATAAATATTCAAATAAAAACCACCCTATAAAGAAAGCTATTAGTGAAGCAGAAAATTTTATTTACATAATTTCTCCATATATTAGTTTTTCTGAAGATGAAGAATCAGAAAAACCAATAAAAGATATCTTAATAAAAAAAGCTGAAGAAAATGAAAATATTAAGATAAAGCTAATCTGTTCTTATACAGCTAATAAATACAATAATAATTATGAAATTGATAGAAGCTATTTAAGAGTATTTAATTCTTTAATTAAAAAAGTTACAGGTAGTAATCTCAAAGAAGAAGAAAAAGAAATAGATAAAAATATTTCTGATAAAAAAACTTTTTCTTCTAAAACTTTAATTGGAAGCATTGCTTTACTTATTTTTAGTTCAATTAGTATAGGATTACTTTCTTATCTTAATAAATTATCTAAAACCTATTTCAATTCATTAGGATTAGCTTTTTTATTATCAATTATTGGGATTTTAATTTCATTAATAAAAATATTTAACCTAAAAAAAGATAAGCAAAAACAATTAAACGAATATAAAGCTAATACTCCTCCAGACGTTGAGTGGTATAAAAATATTGACTTCAAAATAACTAAAAATTTTTATAACACTGGAAATAGAGAATTACCTTTAATCCATACCAAATTATATATAATGGATTGTCCTAATTTAACAAAGAGCCTTCAATTAAAAGAAAATGAACTTGCTCTAATAGCTTTTCTAGGATCTGTTAATTTTGGATATTCTGCTTTTTATAAAAATAATGAATTTTTACTTAAAACTTCTGATATAACTTTTGTTAAAGAACTAAAAGATTATTTTGAAAACTTTTATGAATCAATACCACAAGATTCAATTTTAACAGAAGATGAAATTAAAAAAGTTTTATTTAATAAAGGTTTTATTTCTTATAATGACATTAAAATTTAGTTAATCAACAACTTACTTTAGGAACATTTCTTATATTTTTTAATCTTTGTATGGTTCTAATAGTAAATCTTTATTTACAAATAGACCTACTGTATAACCATTTCTTATTTTTAGTGATGGTTGAACATTTAAAACTTTATTTGCATAAGCATTACCAACATTTATAGCTTGAGTTCCTCCACCATCTATAGCGTCATTTTTCCATTCATCACTATCATCATCATTATCTTCCTTAACTGCTCCAGCTCCTATACCAAGAATTGCAGACATAATAACTGAAGTGAAAACTTTTCCAAGCTTAGTATCAATTTTATCTGATACTCCTGAAGCTCCTAACTTATCTACTAAATTCATTGTTCCAATATTAATAGATTTTTGGTTAGGAAGAGTAATTCTATTAATTACTGCTTGTACTCTCTCTTGTCCAAAAGACACATCTGAACTATATCTTCCAATTACTCTACTTCCTGCTGGAATTAATAATATATTTCCTGTTTTGCTATCATAAATATCAGTTTTAACTACTGCTGTAATTTCTCCTGGTAAATCAGAGTTAATAGCTGTTTCAAGAGTTAGAGGAATTATAGTTCCAGCTTTAACTTCATATTGTGAAATAGCTGGTTGAAGATATCTTTGTAAAACAAATTCATCAACAGAAGAATTTTTAGCAAACTCTTTTTTACTTTCTTGTAAATTTGGATCTTCTTTTGGATATTCAGGTAATGGAGGTATACTGAATCCATCATATGGATTAGTTTTTTTAGGAGTTTCCTCTTTTTCATAACTTCCTTGCCCCTGGATCAACGATAAAGAAGCTTGTTTTCTTGAGTTTTCCCATGCTAATCTTTCTTGTTCCATCTGCATTTGTAGCCTTCTTAATTCATACTCTTGCTGAAGTCTTATTTTTTCTAATTCTAAATCATCTGCTTTTTCTGCTTCTAACTGATTATTGATAATAGGGTTAGATTTAACCATTTCTTCAATTTCTTCAGTTGTAGAAATTTCTTCTGATTCTTCTATTCTTTGAGAATTAGTAAAATTTTTAGTTTTTTCTTTTGTATCTTTTTTATTAAAAGTAAAAAAAGAAATTCCAACTATTACAATTACTGCTCCTACAGCTATAGCAATATTTTTATAATTTATTTTTTCAGTTTTCTTGTCTTCTGGAGGAAGATTAAATATACTTTTTTTATCAGCCATATTTATTCCTCCTATCTTCTTCTTGCTTTATTTGTTATAGTTATTGTCTTTTTATGAAGAGTTAATATTCCTTCTTTAAAAGTCTTATCAATGATAAGAACTTTTTGTCCATTTCTATTTTCTTGTATTCTAAATAAACAAATTTCCATTTCATTGTCTTTTTTAATATAGAAAGTTGGAACATCTTTATCCTCTAAAGAAAGAAATATATATGTTTTTTCTCCATCATCTATAATGTTTGTAGGTGACCAACTATATTTTTTATTCCATCTATAATTATGATTTATATCCTCTAAGTTACTAACACTTAAAGCTATCCTTTTACTCTCTTCTTCTTGCTTCATAAGTTCGTAATTTTGGATCAATGCTTGTTGTTGTCCTGGATAAACAAATTGAATTACAGGATTATAAGCACCATTCCCATCTGAATTTAGATTGAAATAATAAGTTCTATCAGTTGTAGTTACAAACATTGTTGAAGGAGATATTACTTCTTCTGGTTTGATATACACTTGATTTTCATTTATTGTTGCTTTCCAACCAACTGGATCAGAAAGTAAAATATTTTTTATTTTTTCTCCTTCACCAAAAACAATAGCTGTAGCCATTAATAGTTCGCCATATATTTCATAGATTTTATTATCTCTATAGACAATTTTTTCATATTGTCTTTTATAAGCTTCTTTTTTTAGTGAAACTATCTTTTGCTCTTGAATTTTCTTTACAGGCTGTTTAGTTGCAGAAAAACTTAAAGAACTAGCTATTAATAATCCCACAATTATATTAGTTTTAATATTCATTTTCTCTCCTTTTATTCATAAGCGGACAAATTGTCCGCTTACAATTTTGGTTATAAATTTATAAAAGCTCTTCTTTTTGGGAAAAATCTACAATCATTAAACCTAAAGGGTTTATATATAACATTTTTGGATCTGTTATTTCATTAAATCCTATTGTGATTATTGCACTATAATTAATTTGACTTTCTAACTCTCCATTTTTAGTGTAAGTAGATTGTTTCCATCTAATTTGATAAGTATTATCAGAAATTTTATCTCCTGTATTAAAAGCTATTTCTACAGTTTTTCCATTTTGAGCTTTTTCAACATATTTTTCTGCTTTTAAATAATTATCAATTTTTTTAGAAGCACTTCTTGAAAGAAAAGCTAGTGACTTTTTATAGTTCTTTTCATAAATTTCAGTATTACGAGGTAGTCCTTTTGTACTATCAATAACTTCATTCAGAAAATAAATAATCTCCTGTTCACTTGCTTTTTCCTGTTGTTTTGATAGATCATTTACTTTTCCAACAACTGAATAGTTATTGCCATTTTTTTCCAAAACGAAAGTTTCTATTTTTCTTTCTGTTGCAGATTTTACAAGTCCAGCACCTAAAAATACACTAAGTACAATTAAACAAAAAGACATCTTCCTCCAATTGTTTGCATTTTTTGCCAATTTAAAGTATCTGTCTTCTGCTGGATCATTATTTTCTATTTTTAACTGCTGTTTAGGACTTTTAAAACTTTTCATAAATACACCTCTTATGCAATTAATACACCTTGTAGGAATCCAAATTGTTCTGCTAACCATTCCACGTTGGCAGTTAGTATTCCTGCCATACAGAACCATACAGCGGTCATTAAAGATTCTGATCTACCTTGTTTGTGCATATAAATAGCTGCTACAAAGGCTATAAGAGCAATAACTCCTCCAATTACTTTAACAATTTTGATTCCAAATTCAAGTTTGTCATAGAAAGGAAGTCCATTAGCTCCCATAACTTGAGTTGCTAATAATGCTCCTGCTAAAATCATTACATCTTTGTTTGAAAATTTAATTTTTGAGCTTAAAGATTTAACATCAAAATCTAAAAATTCAATACCAGTTTTTTGTGCTATTTGTACCATTTTTTTCCTCCTTTAAATTTACTATATATAATATTCAGAATATATAGTAAAATATTTGCTCAAATATCATTTATTAATTAGAAAAGGAGCATTTTATGAGAGGTCAATCAGTTAAATATTTGCAAAAAAAAGATGTTAAGAAGGTAATAAGATATTTAGAAAAAGAAAATAAGGTAGTTATACTTGGCGTTGTTAAATTTAGTTTAAATACTGGACTTAGGATTTCAGATGTTTTAAAACTTAAATTTGAAGATCTAGAATCAGAATTTTTAAAAGAAAAGAAAACTAAAAAAATAAAAAAAATATTTTTCAATAATGAATGTAGAGTATCTTTAGAAAAATTAAAACAGTATTATTTAAAAAAAGGTTTTAAAAATTACAATAGTGGATATTTATTTAAATCTTTAAAAAAAAATAATAAACCTATTTCTTATCAGGGAGTTAATTTCTATATAAAAAAATTAAAAGAAGAGTTAGATATAAATTATCCTTTTAATACTCATAGTTTTAGAAAAACTTGGGCTAGAACTGTATATAATAAATATGATAAAGATATTGGATTAGTGATGAAACTTTTAAATCATTCTAATCCTACTATAACACTTAGATATATTGGAATTGAAGAAGATGTTATCTCTAAGGTTTATGATGATGTTTCTTTTTAAACAAAAAAAGCACCTAGGGTGCTTTTTTGTTTAAACTTTTAATATTTCTTCTGCTTGTATTCTCTTTAATCCATGAATAGAAGTATTGTATCTTTCCTTTAAGAATTTTGTACTATCTATTTTTTTATTTTTAAGATAAATAAGTACTTCTACTTTTTGTTTATCTGTTGCTTCTTCATTTTCAGTTGTTCCAAGAGTTTTCTTTTCACTAGGAGTAAATAATTCTTTTCCTCTCTCTTCTAACTTTAGTTTTTCCTCTTTAGTTAAATCCTTATATTTATTTAAAAATCCTAAAATAATTCTTGGATCTTCTAAGTGAATATTTAACTTTTCTAAAAGAGCTGCTTTTCTTATCATTAGATAGAACATTTTTTTTCTATCATTTAAATCATCATCATAACTTTTTAATTTATTTTCACTTAAAATTTTATCTCCTACAACTCTCAATTTTTCTTTTTCTGGTACAGTTAATTTTAAATATATTTCTAAAAAACCAAGCATAACTTCCTGTTTTTCATCTAATAAATTGAGTATACGGAAAAGAGTTCCAAGTTTAATTAATTTTATTTTTCTCTCCTTTCTTTTTTTAGCATTTTCTCTCTTTTGTTGTTTTCTTAAATTTCTTATTTCTCTTTTTTTCTTTAGTATTTTTTGCCTTTCTTTAGGATCTATCTCTCCCATTCATTACCCCTTCTTCTCTTTTCTTTTTCATCATCAAACTCTATTCTTCCAGTTTTAGCAACTTTTAATTTTGGAGAGTAGTTGCCACTTCTATGACGACGAATGTTAGGTATTCTAATATTATTTATTCTTAATTTATTTAGCAATTTAAATTGAATACTTAACTCTTTACTCTTATCTTTTATTTGAGCTTTAACTTCTACATTTTTTTCACGAATAACTTGTTTTCTAAGTTCAATATCTTCAGGAGTAATTGTAAACATTTTTTCTAATTCATCAACTCTAGTTTCTACTTTTCGTAAGTTAGCTATAGATACAACCAATCCATTTTCTTTTCTTTTTCTATAATAAGCAAGAACAGATAAATCTCTACTATATTCTCCATTAGTATATTCATCAAGTATTTGTGTTTTAATATCTTCATCTGACAAGTTTTCAGGTTTTAGTTTTAATTTTAAATTATCTATTTCCTCTTTCAAATTTTCTATTTTTTCTTGAACAACTTTTTTGTACTCTTTCTTTTCAATATCAGATAACTTAATTTTTATATTATCTACTTCTGGAGATTTATCAAATGCTTTTGCATAATCTCTTCTAAAATTATCTAGCTTGATATTATATTCCAAAATATCTAACTTATTATCTAAATTATTAATCTCTGATTTTAATTCTTTTTCTTTTTCAACCAGATTAATCTCTTTTAATTCCTTCAATTTTTTCAATATAGCATATGAATATGATAATCTACCATTTATATCATCTTGAGTTTGTCTTAACTCTTTATATTCTGATCTTACAGTATTTATCTCCTCTTGAACTTTTAATTTTATATTATTTTCAATATCAAACATTCTAAGTTCATATTCAGTAGATTTTATTCTTCTTGAAAGTTCTAGTTTATCTTCCAAGCTTCTACTTATTTCAAATTCTTTTTTCCAAATATCTAATTTCAAATATTTATCTGCTATTTCTGAAT
>ERZ791617.752-NODE-752-length-16815-cov-3.19564_pt1 | contig 16815 bp, 14 predicted proteins | sample MGYA00510272_ERZ791617 | MGnify/ENA primary metagenome ERZ791617 (study PRJEB30046, sample SAMN00715200) | human gut metagenome | study: EMG produced TPA metagenomics assembly of the A metagenome-wide association study of gut microbiota in type 2...
GGCCGTGACCTGTTTGCACGTGTTATGTACGGCGCACGCTATTCCATGGCTATCGGTATCGGTTCCGTAGGCTTCGGTCTGATTGTAGGTACTATTTTAGGCTCTATTGCCGGCTTCTACGGCGGCAAGGCCGATGATATCATCATGCGCGGTATTGATATTTTCTACTCCATTCCTAACATTCTGAAGGCAGTAGTAATCGTATCTCTGCTGGGCACCAGCACCATCAACCTGATTATTGCTCTGGCAATTTCCTGCGCAACCAACTATGCGCGTATCGTGCGTGCTTCCGTTATGACAGTGCGCGATTTGGAATATGTTGAATCCTCTTATGCGATGGGCCTGCCCACCTGGAAGATTATTCTCAGACATATCCTGCCGAACTGCCTGTCTCCGATTATCGTACAGACTACTCTGCTGATCGGTACTACTATTATTTCCGCTTCCTCACTGAGCTTTTTGGGTATCGGCGTACCGGCGCCTGCTCCCGAATGGGGTGCGCTGCTTTCCGGCGGCAGAGGTCATATTCGTGATGCCAGCTACATTTGTGTTATTCCCGGTTTAGCTATTATGTTTACCGTATTAGCCTTGAACCTGTTGGGCGATGGCCTGCGCGATGCGCTGGATCCTAAGCTGAAGAAATAAGGGGGCTGCATTATGGATTTATTATTAGATATTAAGGACCTTGTGGTCCATTACGAAACAGAAGACAGCGATGTACATGCTGTCAACGGCATTGACATCGCTATCGGCAAAAAACGTACTCTGGGCCTGGTAGGCGAAACCGGTGCGGGCAAAACTACTACCGCACTGTCTATCATGAACCTTGTTCCGGATCCTCCGGGAGTTATCAAAAGCGGTACGATTAAGCTCGAAGGCAAAAACGTACTCGAAATGAGCGAGCGTGAGCTGGAGGAAATGCGCGGTAACGACGTGGCAATGATTTTCCAGGACCCGATGACTGCGCTGAACCCTGTTATGACCGTAGGCGAGCAGATTGCCGAAAGTCTGGAGCTGCACCAGAACCTTACTCCGGAGCAATCTCTGGAAAAGGCTAAGGATATGCTGAAGCTTGTTGGTATTGCCGAGGCAAGAGCCAACGACTATCCGCATCAGTTCTCCGGCGGTATGAAGCAGCGTGTAGTTATTGCTATCGCGCTGGCCTGCAGTCCCAAGCTGCTGATTGCCGACGAACCGACCACCGCACTGGATGTAACCATTCAGGCGCAGGTGCTGGAGCTGATGAAGGACCTCATCAACAACCGCGATATGTCCATGCTGATGATTACGCACAGCCTGGGTATCGTTGCCGAGGTTTGCGACGATATGGCAGTTATGTATGCCGGCCGTATTGTGGAGAAGGGCACTGTTGACGATGTATTCAACAACATGCGCCATCCCTACACCGAGGGCCTGTTCAACAGCTTGCCTAACCTGAAGGAGCAGGGCGAAATGCTGGAGCCTATCAAAGGCCTGATGCCCGACCCGGCGGATTTGCCGCCCGGATGCACCTTTGCTCCGCGTTGTCCCTATGCTACCGAAGCATGCTCTGCCTCTGTGCCTGAGCTGCATTCCGTAGATGGCAGCAAAACTCATTTTGTAGCCTGCCACGCTTATTCCAGACCCGGATTTGCTTTAAGGAGGAACCAAAAATGAGTAATGCTCCGCTGTTAGTTATTGACAATCTGTCCAAATATTTTAATACCGCTGCAGGTCAGCTGCACGCTGTCGATGGTGTAAGCTTTACTCTGGAGGAAGGCAAAACTCTGGGTATCGTAGGTGAATCCGGCTGCGGTAAATCCACCACCGGACGCTGCATTCTGAAGCTGATTGAGCCCACCAGCGGCAAAATCATCTTTCAGGGCAACGATATCACCAAGCTGAGCCGTAAGGAAATGCGCCCGCTGCGCCAGAAGATGCAGATGGTATTCCAGGATCCGTTTTCCTCTCTGGATCCGCGTGAAACCGTTATGCAGCTTATCAGCGAGCCTATTATCGAGCATAAGCTGATTAAAGGCAGGGAAGCGATTGAAGAACGCACTCTGGAGCTGATGCGTACCGTTGGTCTGGCAGAGCGCTATGCCAATGTATATCCGCATGAGCTGGACGGCGGCCGCCGTCAGCGTATCGGCATTGCCCGTGCTTTGGCTATGAATCCTAAAATCATTGTTTGCGACGAGCCTGTTTCCGCGCTGGACGTTTCCATTCAGGCGCAGATTCTGAACCTGCTCAAGCAGCTGCAAAAGGATTTGGGACTTACCTATATCTTCATCACCCATGACTTGTCCGTTGTAAAATATTTCTCGGATGATATTGCGGTTATGTATATGGGCACCATGGTAGAAAAAGCACCTGCTAATCTGCTGTTCAAAAATCCGCTGCATCCTTATACTAAGGCACTGCTTTCGGCAATTCCTCTGCCTATCGTGGGCAAGGATAAGCCTAAGCGTCAGGTTATCAAGGGCGAAATTACCGCTCCTATCAACCTGCCGGATGCCTGCCGTTTCATGAAGCGCTGCGACTGCCCTGTTGCCGGCGTTTGTGATAAAGGCAATCCTGTACTGCGCGAGGTTGAGCCGCAGCATTTTGTGGCCTGCTCCTGCGTAAAATAATTTATATTGAAAAAATTAATCGCCCTCTGAAAAGCTGATTTCAGGGGGCGATTTTCCCTTATCCTATTGGTGATTCCCTTATTTTATGGTATAATTTAAGGAAATGGAAGGAGGAGTAAGGGAATGAGAAGCTTTAACTACTCAATAATTAGAGAACAAAAATGGGATTCAGAAATTTTGAGCTTGATAGCTGCAATTTATAAAGAGGCAGGTAAACAGGAGCTTTTTGTAAAGCAACGGCCGGAAGAGCTAAATAAGCTGGTAGAAATAGCAAAAATTCAAAGTACGGAAGCGTCTAATGCGATTGAGGGCATTGTTACGACTAGCACTAGAATACGTGAGCTTGTAAACGAGAAAACAACACCGAGAAATCGTGATGAGCAGGAAATTGCCGGCTATCGTGATGTATTAAATATAATACATGAGAATTTCGATGTTATCCCCATCTCCAAAAACTATATTTTACAGCTTCATAAAATTTTGTATGGACATATGAATAACCCGCTTGCAGGAAGAACAAAAAGCGTGCAAAATTATATCAGTGCTACTTACCCGGATGGTAGTACTAAGATTTTATTTACACCGCTTGCTCCTTACGAAACACCGGAAGCGCTTGAGCGTATCTGTGAAGAATATAATATGGTTATAGGCAATTCGGAGCTAGAACCGCTTATCGCTATACCTATTTTTATTCATGATTTTTTATACATTCATCCCTTTAATGATGGCAATGGAAGAATGAGCCGCTTGCTGACAACCTTACTTTTGTATAGAAGTGGTTTTTATGTTGGAAAATATATTTCTTTGGAAGCTAAAGTTGCGCAGAATAAGGATTTATATTATGAAGCGTTGGCTGATTCGCAAATAGGCTGGCATGAGGGTAAGGAAGATGCTATACCATTTGTAAAATATATTTTGGGGACCATTCTTGCTGCTTATAAAGACTTTGAAGAACGTATGACTATCATTGAGCCTAAGCTTTCTGCGCTGGAAATGGTACGCAGAGCAAGTGAAAATAAAATTGGACGCTTTAATAAGCAGGATATTCGTGAGCTTTGTTCTACACTCAGCGACAGCTCTATTGAAGCTGCTCTGCGTAAGCTGGTGCTTTCCGGTGAATTGCAAAAAGAAGGCAAGGGGAAAAGCACTTGCTATTTTAGAGTTAAATGAGGATATTAAAAATAGAGTAAAATTAACCGCCATATGAAAAGCTGATTTCAAGGGGCGGTTTTGTCCAATATTTGTTACTTTCGTCCAATTATATACCAATTTTGGACGAAAAGTAAATAGGCTGGATGAAAGGAGAAAATAATAAATCATTTTTCCCCTCTTTATCTTTTGCTCAAAAAGTGCTATAATAAACATCAAATTGAATCGACCCCTGATAACACGATGAACAAGCAAGTAGGCTTAAGGCTGTGTTTAAGAGAGCGAAGTCGCCGGCTGTAAGCTTCGCACACAAAATTATGCCGAAGTTCCCTTGGGAGTGTCCTGCCTGAAGGCCGCATGGCTGCGTAGGGTGGGCGTAAGGCTGCGTTAAAGCTTGCAAATGAAGGAACAAATTTGGGTGGTACCGCGAAAGTTTTTCGCCCCTGTAAACTTTTATCAGTTTTGCAGGGGCGTTTTCTTATTTTTAAAGACAGTTGATAAAGCACCATCTACTGCGGTTATTCCGCATATCCGGTACTTTCTAAGCTGTCAAAGGAAGAAAGGATGAAATCAATGAAAGAAAAATTAGAAGCATTAAAAGCACAGGCTTTAGAAGAGCTTGCTGCCGTAACTTCTCTTGATGCGCTTAAGGACCTGCGCGTCAAATATCTGGGCAAAAAAGGCCCGATGACCGAAATCCTGCGCGGCATGGGCAAGCTGCCTGCCGAAGAACGTCCGAAAATCGGCCAGATTGTTAACGAAATCAAGGCTGAGCTGGAAGGCAAAATCAACGAAGCAACTGCATTTTTGGAGAAAAAAGCGCTGGCTGACAAGCTCGCTAACGAGCAGGTTGATATTACTTTGCCGGGCCGCAAGCCGAAAACCGGTCATCTGCATCCCGTAACATTGACCATGCGTGAGATTAAGAAAATCTTCATGCGTATGGGCTTTGATGTTTGTGACGGTCCGGAAATTGAGGATGTATACCACAACTTCACCGCATTGAATCTGCCGCCTGATCATCCGGCACTGGATATGCAGGATTCCTTCTATATTACCGAAAATTATCTGCTGCGCACCCAAACCTCCGGCGTGCAGGCGCGTACTTTGGAAAGCAAGGAGCCTAACACTCCGATTCGCATGATTTGCCCCGGTACCGTTTACCGCTGCGACTACGACGCAACCCACTCCCCGATGTTCCATCAGGTAGAAGGCCTTGTTGTAGATAAAAACATCAGCCTGGCAGATTTGAAAGGCACTCTGGAGCTGTTCTGTAAGCAAATGTTCGGCGAGGATGTTAAGGTTCGCCTGCGTCCTTCCTACTTCCCGTTCACCGAGCCTTCTGTAGAAGTGGACGTATCCTGCCCAATTTGCCATGCTAAGGGCGGCGGCTGCCATGTCTGCAAGGACAGCGGCTGGCTGGAAATCCTCGGCGCCGGTGTTGTACATCCCAACGTACTGCGCATGAGCGGTTATGATCCCGAGAAAATGACCGGTTTTGCCTTTGGTCTGGGCGTTGAACGTATCGCTATGTTGAAATACGGCATTGACGATTTGCGCCTGTTCTTCGAAAACGACCAACGCTTCATCAGTCAGTTCAAATAAGGAGGATCAATCATGCTTGCATCTTTAGAATGGTTAAAACAATATGTAGATATTAACATCTCCGTTGCGGAGCTGTGCGATAAAATTACCCGTGTCGGCCTGGAGGTTGACACCGTTACCCAACTGGGCAAGGGCCTGGAGGGTGTAATCACCGGTAAGGTTATGGAAATTCACCGTCATCCCGACAGCGACCACCTGTGGGTTTGCATGCTGGATTACGGCCAAGGCGGCGAGCCGGTGCAGATTCTTACCGGCGCGCAAAACGTACATCAATATGACATTGTGCCTGTTGCCGTAGTTGGCAGCGTACTGCCTCCGAGCGAGCGCAACCCGCAAGGCCTGAAGCTGAAAAAAGCTAAAATGCGCGGCCTTGATTCCTTCGGTATGCTGTGCAGTGCCGATGAGCTGGGCATTGAATCCAAGCTGCTGCTGCCGGAGCAAAGAAACGGTATCTTCATTCTGCCGGAAAACACTCCGATTGGCGTAGACATCAAAACCGTTTTAGGCCTGGATGATACCGTTATCGATATCGACCTGACCAGCAACCGTGCCGACTGCTTCAGCATTATCGGTCTGGCGCGCGAAATCAGCGCTATTACCGGCTGCCCGCTGAAAATGCCAGCTATGGACGTTAAGGAAGCTGCTGCAGGTAAGGCCAGCGATTATGTAAACGTAAAAATTGACGCACCGGAGCTTTGCTCCCGCTTTGCTACCCGCGTGCTGAAGGATATCAAAATTATGCCTTCTCCCGAATGGATGCAGCGCCGTCTGCGTGCCTGCGGCGTGCGCCCCATCAGCAACGTAGTTGACGTTACCAACTATGTAATGCTGGAGCTGGGCCAGCCAATGCATGCTTATGATGCCGATAAGGTTGCAGGCCATACTCTGATTGTGCGCCGTGCTCAAGAAGGCGAAAAGCTCGTTACCCTCGACGGCAAGGAGCGTGAGCTGACCTCCGCTATGATTACCATCGGTGATGCCGAAAAGGCTGCCGGTCTTGGCGGTGTTATGGGCGGTCTTTTGACCGAGGTTACCGACGAAACCAAGAACGTTATTCTGGAGGCTGCTTCCTTCCACGGTCCTTCCATTCGCCGCACCTCCCGTGCGCTGGGCTTGCGCAGTGAAGCCAGCGGTCGTTTTGAGCGTGGCGTAGATACCATCCGCGACCATGACGCACTGAACCGTGCTGCTCACTTGCTGGAGCAAATGGGTGCCTGCGAAACCTTCAGCGGTATCGTAGAGGCTTATCCGGAAGAGCTGAAGCCGGCGGTAATCACCACTACCGCAGCAAAGATTAACGGCCGCATCGGCGTAAACATCGCTGAGGACGAAATGGTTGCTATCCTTACTAAATTGGGCTTCGGTGTAGAAGCAAAGGACGGCGAGCTGCTGATTACCGCTCCTACCTGGCGCCGTGACATCGACTGCGATGCCGATATCAGCGAAGAAATTGCGCGTATGCATGGCTATGATTTCATCGAAAGCCATCAACCGGAGCTGACCATCACCTAAGGCAGCCAGTCTGTGCTGGACGATGTTAAGGATGATGTACAGGATTACATGGTAGGCGCAGGCCTGAGCGAAATGATGACCTACAGCTTCATCAAGGCTAACGCTTACGATAAAATGCTGCTGCCGGCAGATGATGCACGCCGTAACTGCATCGAGCTGCTGAACCCGATTACCGACGCCTTCTCCGTAATGCGTACCACTATGATTCCGAGCGCACTGCAGACTGCCTCCTTTAACCTGCGTAACCACAACAGCAGTGTTGCCTTGTTTGAAATCGGCCGTATCTTCCTGCCGAAGGCACTGCCGCTGACCGAGGATCCCGCAGAGCGTCAGCTGCTGACCGCAGTACTGAGCGGCAGCCGCAAAGCACTCAACTGGTGCGATGATAAGGGCAACGTTGACTTCTATGATATGAAGGGCATCGTTGAAGGCCTGCTGGAAGCAATGCAGGTGAGCGATTACACCATGACTCGCAGCCAACAGCCGTACCTGCATCCGGGCAAGAGCTGTGACATCGTTGTTAATGGCGAGGTTATCGGCTCCTTCGGCGAGGTACACCCGGTAGTTCAGGAAAACTTTGAGCTGGATCAGGTTACCTACGTGCTGGAAATGGCCGTAGAGCCTTTGGTAGCAAGCGCAACCGCTGTACCGCAATACAAGCATCTGCCCAAGTTCCCGAGCATGAGCCGTGATATTGCCGTTGTTGTTCCGGCCGAAGTAACCAATGCCGAGCTGGAGCAGGTTATCCGTGCGCATGCAGGTGAACTGCTGCAGGGTGTGCGTGTATTCGATATCTACACCGGCAAGCAGGTTGCCGCAGGCTGCAAATCCATGGCCTTTAACCTGACCTATCAGGCTGCTGACCGCACCCTGACCGATGCTGAGGTTGATGCTTCTATGAAGAAGGTAATCGCTGAGGTTGCCGAAGCATATAAGGCTAAGCTGAGAGATTAATTAAGATATTATTATTACATATAAAAGGACTCGCTGCCGCTTTTTAGCGGTGGCGGGTCTTTTGCATTGGTACAAAAATTCCGTTGTTAAAATATCTGCTTTACAAATTCCTATCGATGTACTATGATAATAGTGAGGACCAATATTTTTTATTGAGGGGGTTTTCTTATGTACAAATTATGGAACATGTTAGCAGAAATGCAATCAGATGCTTATGAATGGGTGGAGCTTTCCCACTCCATGAACAATGACAGCCCGGTGTGGAGCGGTATTCCCGCAGGCTCCGTAGAGGTTAGCAAGACAGTTTTCGATTGGGGCAACCCGATGCTGGAATGTTTGATTCAGACCTTTAAATTCCCCGGCCAATACGGCACACATATTGACTTTCCTGGTCACTTTGTTAAGGATATGCCTTTATCCGAAGCGTTCGGCGCGCAGCAGATGCTGTTTCCCTTGTGCGTGATTGATATCACCGCCAAGGTAGCGGAGGATGTGCATTATGCCGTAACGGTGGAGGACATCAAGGCTTATGAGGCAGAATACGGAGCGATTCCCGACGGTGCCTTTGTGGCACTGCGCACCGACTGGTATAAAAACTGGCCGGATATGGATAAGCTGAGCGGTATTGCTGCCGACGGCAGCGAAAACTTCCCCGGCTGGTCTCTGCCGGCGCTGCAATATATTTATGAAGAACGCAACGCTGCAGCCAACGGTCACGAAACACTGGATACAGATGCTTCGGCAGAGGCTGCCAAGGCAGGAGATTTGGCGTGCGAGCGCTATGTGCTGGGCAAGGGCAAGCTGCAGATTGAAGTGCTGCAGAACCTGGACCGCGTGGCACCTGCGGGAGCATTGCTTGTTGCTGCCTGGCCGCGCATTGAAGGAGCGACCGGCTTGCCGGCGCGCGTCTTGGCAATTACTCCGAAAAAATAAAAAATTTGCTTGCTTTAAGCTGACAGATCAAGAAAGAAGCGTACATACGGAGTGTGAGTATGTACGCTTTTTTATTGGCGTGAAAGGTAATGAAGCAAGCAGGAGCTTTTGCTAATGACAAAGCAGAAAAAATATGCAAAATTTGAGTTTGGCTTTACATAAAGATTCTGAAACTTTAGACGGCTGAAAGTTACTTTTGTGTATTGGGAGATAAAGAAAATTAAATTTACTTAATAAATGCAGTATGCGTTCGAGGAAGAAAGTTTAACTGTAAGATTAAAAGTTGTTGAGAAAAATATTAGATTTTACATAAATTGCCTTGCGCTTTGGATGATGAAAGTGGTATAATGAGTTCAAATAAATGTCAAAATTAGATGCCTTGACTAATTTTGCAGTATTTATTAAAATTTATAAGAAAAGAAGGGTTTTCAATGAAAAAGATGTTGGCAAAAGCTGTTGTACTTGGTCTCGTATTAGGTGGTATTGGTTTTGTTGCTAATGATGCACAAGCTGCTGAAATTACCGATGGCGTTAAAGTATTCTCTGGCGTAGACGTTGTTTTGGCCATGATGTAAAAACTGAAACAGCATTGGAGAAAGATACTGCTTTAGCTAATCAAAAAGATTTGAAGGCAGTTAATGATGACGTTATTAAAAATGCAAAAGATATCGCTGCAGAAGCAAAAGCTCGTGAAGATGCTGACACCAAACTGGACGCAGCAATTAAAGATGAAGCAACAGCTCGTAAAGATGCTGATGACAAACTGGGCGTAGCAATTAAAGATGAAGCAAAAGTTCGCGATGAGGCTGACAAACGCATCGAAGCTAAATTTGACGGCGAAGTTTCCCGTCTGGACAGCAAAATCGACAAGCTGGATGCTCGTGTAGAAAAAGTTGGCGCTATGGCTGCTGCTATCGCTAACCTGCACACCATGGGTTATGATCCGGAAGCTCCGACCGAAATCGCTGTTGGCGTTGGCCAATACCGCGACAAGACAGGTATGGCTCTGGGTGCATTCCACTATCCTAACCGCGACTTCATGCTGAGCTTCAGCGTATCCACCGCCGGCGACGAATACATGGGCGGCATTGGTGCAACCTGGAAATTCGGCCGCAAAACTCCGGAAGAACTGCGTCAAGCTGAAGCTGAAAAAGCTGCAAAAGCAAAACTGGCTAAAGCAGAAGCTGCTAAAAAAGCTGCAAAAGACGCTCGCGTAGCTGCTCAACAAAAGAGACATGCAGAAATGCTGGCTGCTCGCACCGCTAAATAATTTATCGTAAAATCCTATAATCATATAATCACGAAGAGGGCAAGAGTGACTTTGCCCTCTTTTTGTTATATAATGGATATAATAAAATTGTTGATTATGCGAGGTGCAAAAAATGCGTTACATTAAGCTTTTGATAATGCTGATATTATTGAGTATTGCTGCCGTAGGCAACTGCCAGAACCTGCAGAAGGCAGGAGAAACCGATGTTGGCGTACTTTATGTGGATGTTGATTCGGTGCAGAGCCTGAGCAAAAGCGGGCAGCTGTATCTGGCTGTGTTTGCGGAGGAGCAGTACACAGACGCCGATTTTCTGAATTTGCTGCACGAGGACGAATCGCTGCAAAACGCCGTCGGTGCTATGTATTTGTATCTTTTCAACAGCAACGGTACGGAATATACCAAGGCAGCACACTATATTATTGATAAAGACGGCAAGGTGTGCCTGGACATGGGCGGTGAAACCGCAGTGCAGCAGACAAAGGGCAGCAAGGAAATGCTTAATGTATATACCAAAGCATTGGATGCATTAAACAAAAAGGTGCAGCAGAACAAATGGCTGCATAAATAAAAGCTTACTGAAAAACTTGTGGAGCACGCAGAACCTGCGGGAGCATTGCCTGTTGCGGTTGAGCGCATGTGCCGGTGCTTACAGAAAAAATTAGCAAAATTTTATACACTTTAAACTGACAGATTAAAAATGAAGCGTACGTACGACTTGCGAGTATGTACGCTTTTTTATTGGCGTGATATAATAAATATATCAGCAAACGAAGCTGCTGATTTGTAAAAGAAAAGGGAAGTAAGATACACATGCGTAAATTAAAGTTTGTTTTTCAGATTATCATAGCCTTCATCGTGGCGCTGGCAGCGTACAGCGGCCTGTACCAGCCTAACGCCGAAAGCGTGCGTGCGGCGGTAAAAAATAACCTGCCGCAGAGCATGCAGCAGAAGCAGGACACAGGCACAGCTCAGGGCAGACTGCGCATCAGTGTGCTGGATGTGGGGCAGGCGGATGCGATTTTGCTGCAGGACGGCAAGCGTAACATTATGGTTGACGTGGGCAACGATGTTAAGGACAAGGTTGGCGACAGCGGTGGCAAGCAGGCGCTGATTAAGGCGCTGGATAAGGCCGGAGTCAATAGAATTAAGACTGTTTTCGTGACGCACCATCATCGTGACCATATGGGTAATATCATGTATGTGCGCGGTAAATATGGTGTCAGCAATATTTATGACAGCGGTTATGTCAACAGCGGCTACAAAGCTTCCGTGGCGCTGAACAGTGATTTGCGCGCCGGCAGGTATAACGGACAGGCGCTGAAGGCCGGGGACAAGATTACGATTGACAAAAATTATTATATCGAGGTGCTGGCGCCGGGAGATTTCCTCAGCAAAAAGGACCTGAAGAATATGAATAACACCAGCCTGGTGCTGATGCTGCATTACGGCAGCTTTAAGATGCTGCTGACGGGTGATGCGGAGGCGCCGGTAGAGGATGCGTTGCAGCAAAAATACGGCACTGCGCTGCAGGCGGACGTGCTGAAGGTTGGTCATCACGGCAGCAAGACATCGTCCTATTGGCCGTTCATTAGCAAGGTTAAGCCTAAATATGCGCTTATCAGCTGCGGTGATTTTTCGATTTATAAACATCCGAACAAGAACGTGGTAGGCAGCTTAACGCATCTTGGCGCGAAGGTGCTGACAACGCACGATCACGGTACGCTGACGGTGATAACGGACGGCAAGAGCTTTGATGTGCTGACGGAGCGGTAGAAGGTTGCTTAAGAGGAAGATGTGGGGTAGAATAGGGAATAGAAATTCTTTACAAATAAACAAGATAAAAGATAAATGAGTTTGAAAGGTGTGTTTGTGATGAAGAAAATATTGTGTTTGTTAGTTTTGCTGCTGTCGCTGACTGCAACCTGTGCAGCTTTTAATCCGCCGCAGCCACCTAGATGGTATTGGATAGGTTCTGATGCACATTACGGGGCGTGGATTGATACGGCAACGGCTAGATTTTATATAGGTAGTAAAGAGTATGGGCATAGTAATCATCAATGTGCGCTTGTATGGGTGGAATGGTATGACGCAGATAAAGATGAATATCTTATTTCGCATGATGAATATGATCTTGACTGCAGAATGAGTAGAACACTGCATGCTACGTTTTATAATAGTCAAAATGAAGTTATTAATTCGTATAACAGAAGCTATGCTGATTTTGAGGATATTATTCCCGGTACTAATGGAGAAGCGGTATATGATGCAGTAGTGCTGCTGAAAGAAACAAGAGAGAATGCACGGAGGTTGTAATGATGAAGCATTATGAGGTAGTGGCAGCGGTAATTGAGCATGACGGCAAGATTTTGTGCATGCAGCGTAATAAAGGCAAATTTGATTATGTAAGCTATAAATTTGAGTTTCCTGGCGGTAAGGTAGAGGCCGGCGAAGAGCGTCACACTGCGCTGGAACGCGAGCTGCGCGAGGAAATGGATATGGATATCAGCATTCCTGAGGATGCGTATCTGATGACGGTGGAGCACACCTATCCTGATTTTGCTATTACCATGCATGCCTATGTGTGCAAGCTGGCACAGCCCAAGTTCGTTATGAAGGAGCATGTGGCAGCAAAATGGCTGGCTCCGGCAGATTTGAACACCTTAGATTGGGCAGCAGCGGATATGCCGATTGTGGAGCGCCTGCAGCAAGAGGAGATTGAATAATCGTGAACAGCAGTGAACTTGCCTTGTATTTGGAGGCGGGCTTTATTGATTTTAATATTGAAACTGACGAGCGCTTTTTGCCTAAGATATTGACCAATAATCAGCAGGAGCAGGTAAAGGTATTGGAAAACCTGCTCTTTGAGCTGGAGCATTGTGATGAATTTTTCTTTTCTGTGGCGTTTGTAACTAACAGCGGTATTGCCTGCTTAATTGATACGCTGAAGGAATTGGAGAATAAGCATATCAAGGGAAAGATTTTGGCTTCGCAATACCAAAATTTTACGGAACCGCGAGCGCTGCGCAGATTACTGCAGTTTCCCAATCTTGAATTGAAGATAATCACCTCTGATTATAATTTTCATGCTAAGGGTTATCTGTTCCATACACACGCAACATCTGCTAAAGATGAAAATTACACTATGATTGTCGGCAGCAGTAATTTGACGCAAAGTGCGCTGACTGTTAACCGTGAGTGGAATGTGCAGCTTTCGTCCATGAAGGATGGCGCTTTAATCAGGCAGATGCAGGAGGAGCTTAATCAGGCGTGGGATGATGCTACACCTGTTACTGAGGAATGGATTGCTGCCTATGAGCGTATTTATGGTGAAGCGCGCAGCCAACGGCAGCGTGCCTATACAAAAATCCATAAGCTGTACAAAATCAATCCTAATAAAATGCAGGCAGCAGCCTTGCAAAATATTGCAGCGCTTAGGGCAGAGGGCAAGAATCGCGCTTTGCTGATTTCTGCTACTGGCACTGGTAAAACATATCTTTCGGCCTTTGATGTGCGGGCAGCGCAGCCTAAACGCTGCTTGTTTATAGTGCATCGAGGGCTGATTGCGCGTAAATCTAAGGAAAGCTTTGAGCAGATTATTGATGAGCATATCACGACAGGCTTGTTTACCAGCGGTCACAGAGAAATAGACAGGGATTATGTGTTTGCTACAGTGCAGACCTTGGTAAAGGATGAAAATTTACATGCCTTTGCACCAGATGCTTTTGACTATATTATTATCGACGAAGCGCATCATGCCGGAGCCAAAAGCTACCAAAAGGTGCTGAGCTATTTTAAGCCTAAGTTTTTACTGGGTATGACGGCAACGCCGGAGCGCTCCGATGACTGCGATATTTTTAAAACCTTTGACCATAATATTGCTTACGAAATCCGTTTGCATCAGGCCTTGGCTGAAAATATGCTGGTGCCGTTTCATTATCACGGCGTAAGCGAAATTGTTGTAGATGGCGAGCTTTTAGATGATAATGCCGATTTTGTGCGCCTGACAAGTGAAGAACGTGTCAAAAATATCCTGTATTATGCAGATTTTTATGGCTGTGACCAAGGGCGTGTCAAGGGTATAGTCTTTTGCAGCAGAATAGAAGAAGCGAAGGCTCTGTCAGAGGCATTTAATCAGCATGGCAAAAGGTCTGCCTTTTTGGCTGGCGCTACCAGTGAGGAAGAGCGTGCAAGGCTTATCAAGCGTCTTGAAAGCGATGAAGAGGGCGTAGATAAGCTTGATTATCTTTTCTCGGTTGATGTTTTGAATGAAGGTGTAGATATTCCTTCCGTCAATCAGATTATTATGCTGCGTCCTACGCAGTCTGCTATTGTTTTTGTGCAGCAGCTTGGCCGTGGTCTGCGTAAGAGCAAGGCGAAGCGTTATTTGGAGGTTATTGATTTTATCGGTAACTATGAAAACAATTATATGCTGCCGATAGCGTTGTATGGTGACCGCAGCTGCAGCAAGGAAAAGCTGCGTCGCATTGTGCATAATAACTTTTTACCTGGTGCATCGACAGTTTATTTTACCGATGTGGTTCGGGAGCGCATTTTCGATTCTTTGAATAAAAATAATTTTTTAGAGCTGCGCAAGCTCAAAGAGTCCTATCAATTAGTTAAATCTAAGCTTGGTCATGCACCGATGATGCTTGATTTTCTGGCTTTGGGTGACAAGGATCCATATCTGTTTATCCAAAAGAAAAAATCCTATTATAACTTCAGGCAGTACGCAGATCATTACGAAAGCACGTTGAGTGCAACGCATGGAAGGCTGTTGGAGTTTATCTGCTTGGAGCTTGCTAATGGCAGACGCTTGGAAGAGGTTGCGCTGCTGCGCTATTTAATGCAGCATACGCAAATTGACGTGCCTGCATTTATACAATATATGCAGGATAAATACCAGCTTACTACCTCGGCAGCAACTGTTGCCAGCGTAGTGAATGTATTGAGTATGCAATTTTTTAAAACTGCGGATGCCCAAAAATATGGTAATATGCCGTTGGTGAATGCGAATGCAGACAGCATTTGCTTAAGTGAAAAATTTAGCAGCATGCTTGCAAATAAGGAATTTTACGGCTATGTTAATGATACTTTGGCCTATGCGGAAAAACGCTTTTTGTTTGATTATAAGCCAGCAAAATTTTATCATGGCTTTAAGCTGTATGGTTCATATACGCGTAAAGATGTCTGCCGTATATTGAACTGGGCGAAGGATGAAAGCGCTGTTGTTTATGGCTATAGGGTTAAATACAACACCTGTCCGATATTTGTAACCTATAAAAAGGACGAGAATATCAGTGAAAGCACTAAATATGATGACAGATTTGCCAGTCCTACGATTTTCAACTGGCAGACGCGCAGCAGAGTCAATATTGATTCGCCTGAGGTTGTGGCGATTGAGCAGCCGGAAACACTGAAGCTCCTGTTTATCAAAAAGAGTGATGCTGAGGGCTCAGAGTTTTATTTTATGGGCGAAATGCTGCATAAGCAGAGCATCGGTACAACTATTACCGGCAATAAGGGCGAAAAGCTTTCTATTGTGCAAATGTTTTACGAAATGAAAACGCCGGTAGAAGCAAAGATTTATGATTATTTTGAAGGATAGTAGTAATGTTATTCTTGGGCGTTGCGTCAGATAAGGCTGGCGCTAAGCAGAAACCCTACGGAGGTACACCATGGAAAAACCAATAGTAAAAGACGAAGCCTTTTTGGCACAAAAATCGCAGCCTGCAACCTTTATGGATATTGCAGTAGCGCAGGATTTATTAGATACGCTTGCAGCTCATGCGGACCGTTGCGTGGGCTTGGCAGCAAATATGATCGGCGTGCAGAAATGCGTTATCGCCGTCAATATCGGTCCTACGAATATTGCTATGCTGAACCCGGAGATTATCAAGCGCTCCGGCAAATATATGACGGAGGAGGGCTGCCTGTCGCTGGAGGGCGAGCGTGCTGCAGTGCGCTACGAAAAAATTACGGTGGCTTATCAGGACATGCAGTTTAAAAAGTGCAAGCAGAGCTTCAGTGGCTTTACGGCGCAGATTATCCAGCATGAGATTGACCATTGCCATGGTATTATAATTTAAGCGCAGAGATGGCCCGAGAAACTGCAAAGTGCTTGTTTATTCAAAAAGAATGTTAGAAATTATCTTAGAAAATATCGTCACTGCTCCCGAAAGGCTTGGTCTGCCTGCAGCGTATGCAGAGTCCGACGTGCTGCTTTACAGGCAGTACGGGCGCTATGACACGGTTGCCGTGCAGCGCGAGGGCAGGCAATTATTAAAGCGTGTGGAAGCATTGCAGGCGGAGTATGACATCGCTGCATTGCCAAGGCTTGGCAAGCAATATGCCGAGTGGAGCAAAAAGCTGCAGCAGCTAAAGTTCAAACGCCTGCTGCATGGCGAGTTTGCTGCGGGCAAGGGTATTACGCTTTATGTGAATGCTATCAGGCAGGAATGTGCTGAGCATGGCTGGGATTATGCAGTCTATTATGATTCCGTGCTGGTGCATGAGCGTGTGCATCTGCTGCATTATCAGGCAGTGCTGGCGCACTTTGGCGCTGCCGGCGCAGCGGTGCAGAGTGCGGAGTACAAGCAGGCTCAGCGTTATTGGTACGGACGGCAGACGGAGGCGGCCCAGGCTGCCGTGGTCAAGGAAACGCTGGCGGAGTTTGCCCGTTGGCTGTGCTGCCTGCAGCAGGGGCATTTGGCGCTGGCGCAGGCGTTTTTGCAGACGCCCGAGGAGGCGCGGACGTGCATTCCGTACTATCCTTATGCAGGA
>ERZ791617.756-NODE-756-length-16734-cov-2.76018_pt1 | contig 16734 bp, 9 predicted proteins | sample MGYA00510272_ERZ791617 | MGnify/ENA primary metagenome ERZ791617 (study PRJEB30046, sample SAMN00715200) | human gut metagenome | study: EMG produced TPA metagenomics assembly of the A metagenome-wide association study of gut microbiota in type 2...
TGTTAAGCCTGTAGCTAGCGTTCATCCTGAGCCAGGATCAAACTCTTCATTGTAAAATATCTTTTTACTCTTGCGAGTACTTTTTAATCTCTGTTCAGGAAACCGATTATTTCTTTACTTGATTAAAGTATTGACGGTTTTTGTTTTTCTGAAAAAATTCAGAACTTGTACTACATCTTGTTGTTTATTTAAAATCTTTCAAAGAACTTGTCTATTTTCATCCGAGAGGTTTATTTCTCGAAAGCGGGTGCAAAATTATGCCATTCACTGATAACTTCCAAATAATGCGATGAAAAAATTCAATAAAAAATTCAGATAAAATCATAGATTACTAATAAACAACGATTTACCACAGAAAATAAATTTTAGTCGTCCCAAACAGGTCATTTCCGTACACATTATTATAATATATTCTCAGATCATATCATTTTCACAACGACAGATAAAACAAAGAAACTTCTTACAAGCCACCCACGGTTTGTAAGAAGTTTGCCTCTCTCTACCTTTAAAACTATTCTTTCATCGACAAAACTATAAGAAACAGAAAAAGCAGTCAAGTTCACATAAGTTCATTTTACCCATTCGGCAATTATCCTTTCGACCGCCCCATTTCCCCATTATTCCACACCAGTTACCAATCTCCCCACCCAAAGACAATCCCGTAGTTCTCACCCTGCTGCCTGCCTGTCAACATTCAGTTTCCTCAGCTTCATCTTCCCTTTTATCCGCATATTTCGAAGGAGAAACACCAAACATACCTGTAAAATGTTTCCGGAACGTAGGCAAATCATTAAAACCAACTCTCTCCGCCACCTCCGTCACAGACAAATCCGTTTCCATCAAAAGCAAAGCAGCCTGTGTCATACGCACATTACGGATCAGTTCCACTGCAGACAAGTCCGTATACTGCTTCAGTTTCCGATACAACGTAGCCTGACTCATGTTCAACAACCCGGCAAGCCCCTTCACATTGAAATCCGGATTGCCCGCATTTCCTTCGATACACTCCAGCACCTTTTGCATAAACTCACTCTGCCGCTGTTCTTTTCCATCCTTTTCCTGACCGGTTACATTCAGCATAGTTTTCGTGTAAATCTGCTTCAGCCTCCTCCGCATATCAAGCAACTGTGCCACTTTAGCCAACAACACCTCCGGATTAAAAGGCTTTCTGATATACTCATCCGCCCCCAGATAAGCAGCCTCCACACTATCCTTATCCTCCGCCTTTGCAGTCAGAATCAGAATAGGAATATGAGCCGTCTCTTTCCTTTTCCTCAACTCCGCACAACAGGCGAAACCGTCCATTACCGGCATCATCACATCCGAAATAATCAGATCGGGGGTATGCATGACTGCCATACGTATGCCCTCCTCTCCATTCTCAGCTTCGATAACCCGATAATCTTCCCGCATCAGTTCCCGCAGATATCCCCTCATATCCCGGTTGTCCTCAATTACCAGCACAAGTTGCCTTTCCTTTGTGCCCTCCTTTTTATCCTTAATTTCATCCGCCCCATTAACCTCTGTATTTTCAGGCGTCAGATTCTCCTTTTTCCCTAATAAGCCAGGTCCCCAATCCACAGTTCTCCGGACTTCCGGTTCATTCTCCCACAAACAGTTATCCTCCTCAAAATGCTCCTTTCCCTCAGGAAGAAAAATACTGAACAAACTTCCCTTGCCCACTTTACTTTCCACCGTAATCCTTCCATGATGCATCTCTACCGTATGCTTCACAATCTTCAGTCCCAGTCCCATGCTCGAAGAATAAGCAGGCTTTTCCATCCCCTCCATAAACGGCTCAAACAAATGTTTCCGCAAATTCTCCTCAATTCCCTTTCCGGTATCCGCCACCGACAGACAGCAGAACATCCTGCCATCCACCTCTTTCCTTGATACAGCCAAGGAGATACATCCTCCCGCAGAAGTATACTTAAATGCATTGGATATCAGATTCTGCAAAGCCGAAGCCAACTTCTCCCGGTCGGCCCACACATACCACTCCATTTCCCGGGAAGGAAGCACATAGTCAATCCGACGTTCCTCTGCCAACGCCACAAAACCAGAAGCCACGTCATTCAGCAAATCCACTACATTGACATAAGAAAGGCGAAGCCGTACCATCCCGGCCTCCACCTTTTGCATATACAGCAAGCGGTCGGTAAGCGCATGCAGTTCCTCCGCATATTTATACATCATCACCAGCTTTCCGTGAGATGAATCCGAAACAGCAGACCGCGAAATCAACTCCTTCAAAGGTGCAAGAATCAACGTCAGAGGAGTCCTCAATTCATGAGCTGCCATTGCAAAAAACGTTTCCCTCTCCTTTCTCAGCTCCACCTCCTTGTTATGCTCCATCTGCATCGTAAACAATTCATGCTCCAGCCGCAGTTCATGCTGAATGCGTTTTCCTTTCAATTTCAGACGATGCACATATATCCCCACACTGCCCACCAGCACAGCCAGGACAATCAGCCGGAACCAAAGAGTCTCACTCCAGTGAGGATCCACCGCCACATACAGACTCGTAACCTCACCCTCACTCTGATCCTGGAAAATCGTCTTCACCTGGAATTCATACTCTCCAGAAGGCAAACGGTCATACAGAATCTTCTCTCCCTCATCCGCCATCATCCAGTCCGTCTGATAAGGATACAACCGGTACAGATATTTCTGTAAGTCAGAAAGATACAATAAATTAGTAAAAGAAAGCGCCAGATTGCGGTTCGCATTGTTCAACCGCACCCGGCCAGTATACGACAAAGCCTCCTGCAAAATGACCTGTCCATTGACTTCCTCCCCGATATTCACAGGCGAATGGTTCACCTCCAGTTCCGTGAGCACCACCCTTCCCCGCTCCTTCGGATAATTGAAGCGCAAAGCCGACGGAGCAAAATAAGTCAGCATACTATGATTCCCCCACCAAAGAAAATCTGCCGCAAACAACGAAGACCGGTTACTGCCCGACACATAAAAATTGTAGAACGACTGAAGGTGCCTGCTCAAGCGGGAAATTCCCGAATTGGAGCCTACCCATACCGATCCCTCCCCATCCTGAGTAATCGTAGTCACGAAATTGCTGCACAATCCTTGTTCGGTAGTATATCGCTTCACAATACCTTTCTCCATCGGAGACCATACGGCCAGTCCACTTCCGCCATATCCTATCCACAGTTTCCGGTCATCGCCCCACAAAAGCGCACGTATTCCTCTTTCTTCCTTCAGCAGACCGATATGCTCCTCATATCCTGCCTCGGCCGAAAGAATATCGGTGCCGTTGACAGCAAGCACCACCAACCCCGCTTCCGTACCCAGGAACAAATAACGTCCCGTACGGTCAGCAGTCACCGCCCTTATCGAAACATTGTCAGGAACTTCACAACCGTTCCAGTGCATTCTGAGACATTTTCCAGTCCGCAAACTTCCCCAAAAAAGTCCTTTTTCGGTTCCCATCCAACATCCCTCTCCCGGAACCCCGCAAATACTCCACACCGGGAACTCCCTTTTCTGCATGTTCAAACGGAAAGACCTCCATTCCTTCTCTTTCGAACGATGAAGCACCTGTCCGTCCAAGCCTCCGCACCAGAATCCCCCTTGTCCATCAGGAGAAATGCACAACGCAGCATTCATCTCCCCCTTTTCCACAGCCGCCTGCCCGAAAGACAGAGGACACCCCGGATCAAAAGATGCTGCACTTTGCATCAGTCCCTTATGGTAAGTCGCCAGCCAGACAACCCACTCATCATCCATGAATATGCCTCCAATCTCATTGGAGTTCTTCTGCACATAACGATAATAAAACGACTCCCTCAGATCGGCATACAACACTCCGCCCCCTTCCGTACCGATCCACAGCCGGCCTTCCGGATCGTAAAAACCCGCTATCATCCTCGTTTCGATATAACGGCTTCCTTTTCCACGGAATACGTGAAACGCCTGCAAGTCTACCGACCTGTCCTTGTTCAGGGAAATCAGCGTACATCCGTCCCAGGTGGTTGCCAGATAATGAGAATCCCCCACCGCAAATACATGGAAGACATCGTTGTGCGACAACTGATTCTCACCTTTCCCGTCCTCATACTTCCAGTGAAACATCTTCCGGTTTACCAGATCATACGCATACAGTCCCTCCTTGATGGTAGTAATCCACAGATACCCCTTGTCATTCAGCACCGACCTCACCTTTGCCGGCCGGTCGAATCCTCCGGTCACTACCGGCGTCACGGCCATCGGCGTGCCAGATGTCTCCATCCTCACTCACCACATAAGCCCCTTCACCGTTCTCGCTCAAGCACGTCATTGCCAGGATGCTCCCCGGAAAATGCTTCTTCATCGATACATCCACAAAGACCGTATCACCTTTTACGTCCGCATCCGAAAGATCAATCCTGTACAGTCCGTCTTCCCGAATTCCCCATCCTTGAGCAGGGGAAGCAAACACCCAGTCTGTCAAATGCAGAGACCGTTTTTCGTTTCTTCCGCACACCACCACGAAACGTTCGTTCCGCTTATCAAACAACTTCAATCCCTCAGCCGACTGAAGAAGCAGGAAATCTTTATCTAAAGGATGTATTTTCTGTATGTGCTGGCGGGACGGCTCCGAACACCTGAACGATTTGAACATATGCCCGTCATAACGGTTGAGTCCATCACTGGTTCCGAACCACATGAAACCCGTCTCATCTTTTGAAATAAAATGAATGTTGTTGTCCGAAAGCCCGTCGTTCATGTTCAAGACCGACAGTTCACTTTCCCATGGATATTGTGCCCCCACAGCCCACAAAGCCCAGCACATGCATAGTATCACCAGCGTGTATTTTTTCATCGTGCAGATTTAAGGATATTCACTAAATATGCTGCAAAATAATAAAATTCTGAATTAAAACCGAAATGAGCCCTGCGAAAAACACCTGCAATTTCACAAAAACCGGGGGAATAAGAAGAATACCCACCATTTATGAATGATTCACCACCGGTGCGAACCGATTTATTTTCAGATATTTGCAGCACACGCTATTAAAAACACTTAATTATTCAACTTTAATTAACCTTTAAAAACTAGACCCAATGAAAACACAATTCATTTCCTTGCTCGTTGCGGTACTGCTAGGCTTTCTGCCGGTACACGCGCAACAAATGAGCATTACCGGAACGGTAAAGGACAAAAAACTGAATGATCCGGTCATCGGTGCTTCCATCGTCATCAAGGGAACCACCAACGGCAGCATTACGGATCTGGGCGGAAACTTCCAGCTCGACAATGTGAGTCCCGGAAGTACACTTGTCATTTCATACATCGGTTTCCAGACCGAAGAGATCCTGGTACAGGAAGGAAAGACCAACTATCAGGTCGGCCTCTCGGAAGACAACCGCACGCTGGATGAAGTAGTCGTTGTCGGTTTCGGAACCCAGAAGAAAGTCAACCTGACCGGAGCCGTTGCCACGGTCGATACCAAAGCACTGGAGTCGCGGCCGGTATCACAGGTGGGACAGGCATTGCAGGGAACCGTACCGGGACTGAACCTTTCGGCTTCCGACCTGGGAGGACAGCTCGGACAGTCCATGAAGGTCAACATCCGCGGAACAGGTACCATCGGTACCGGATCAAAAGGTGAGCCCCTTATCCTCATCGACGGAATGGAAGGAAACATGAACAACCTGAATCCGGATGACATCGAGAGTATCTCCGTACTGAAAGATGCGGCCTCTTCTTCCATTTACGGTTCACGGGCTGCCTTCGGAGTAATCCTGATTACTACCAAAAAAGGAAAAGCCGGAAAGATGACGGTCAACTACAACAACAGTTTCCGTTACTCAGGTCCGACGAATCTTCCCAGACAGCTGGACTCGTACCGCTTTGCCAATTATTTCAATGAAGCAGCGGTCAACCAGGGCGACAAAATCATTTTCAGCGACGAGACCTTGCAGCGTATCCAGGACTATATGGCCGGCACGCTGACCACGACTACCGTACCCAACGGCAACAACTGGCATTTTCACGAAAAGGCCAATGACAACGTAAACTGGTACAAGACGCATTTCGCATGGGCGTGGAGCAACGAACACAACCTCAGCATGAGTGGAGGTACTGAAAAACTGCAATATTATGTGTCGGGAAGCTACCTCAACCAGAACGGAAACCTGCGCTACGGAAACGATAACCTGAAGCGCTATAACCTGAGTGCGAAGATCAATACCAAAATCAACCGCATCGTAGAGTTTAACCTGAGTACCAAATTCATCCGCTCCGACCTCGACAACCCGGTCTATCTGGAAGAAGGAGGTTTGTTGTATCACGACATTGCCCGCATGTGGCCGATGATGCCTTTCCAGGACCCCAACGGACATTATATGCGCAACGGAAAACTGGCACAGCTCACCGACGGCGGCCGTGCGAAGACACATAACGATGACATCTACCTGCAGGGACAGCTTGTCCTTCATCCACTGAAAAACTGGAATATTTATGCAGAAGCCGGCATGCGTGTCATCAACCAGAACAAGCAGACCAATCTGAACAAGGTATACGAATACGACATCAACAACCGTCCCGTAGAACTGGCTTTCAGTGCCAACTATGCTCCAGGAGCCACGTTTGCCCGGATGAATTACCTGAACAGTAATTTCTATACTTCATCGGTATATACAGACTATACGATGGAGAAAGAAAACCACTACCTGAAAGTCATGCTGGGTATGAATACGGAAGAATACATTGTCCGCTCCCTCTCGGCACAGCGCAGCGACGTCATTACCAGCAGCATTCCGGAAATCAGTGCTTCGGTAGGAGCTGACAAGATCAACAATGACGGCAACAACCCCACACAGTACAAGAACTGGGCAACCGCAGGTTTCTTCGGCCGTATCAACTATACGTTCAAAGACCGTTACCTGCTGGAGGCCAACCTCCGTTACGACGGTTCTTCACGCTTTCTGCGCGACCAGCGCTGGAACCTGTTCCCTTCCTTCTCCTTGGGATGGAACATGGCATACGAAGAATTCTTCGCTCCGCTCAGTTCTGTGGTGAATACTTTCAAGCCCCGCCTTTCATGGGGTATGCTCGGCAACCAGAATACCGATGCGTTCTATCCGTTCTATCTCACGCAGACCGTAATTGCCAATGGAGGAAGCTGGCTGATGGGCAATATCCGTCCTACAACGGCTGCCGTACCGGGACTGGTAAGCAGCAGTCTGACCTGGGAGAAGATTTATAACACCAATGTCGGTTTCGACTTCGGACTGTTCGACAACCGCCTGACCGGTTCGTTTGAATACTTTATCCGCCGCACCAAAGGAATGGTGGGACCTCCGGCAGAAATCGGTGCCGCTCTAGGAACGTCTCTTCCCAACACCAACAATGCGGAGCTCGAAAATAAAGGATGGGACCTGAATATTTCATGGAGAGACCGGATCGGGGAAGTCAATTACGACCTGGCATTCAACCTCTCTGACAACCGCGTAAGGGTGAAAAAATATCCGAATGCCTCTAAAGCCATCTTCCAGTCCGACGGAACGACCTATGCTTATTACGACGGTAAGATACTTGGAGAAATCTGGGGATACGAAACCGAAGGCATCGCACAGAGCGAGCAGCAGATGCAAGGCTGGCTGGCAGCCAATGACCAGAGCAAGCTCGGTTCACAGTGGGGAGCCGGTGACATTATGTACCGCGACCTGAATCACGACGGAGTGGTAGACGACGGTGCCAAGACCGTAGACGATCACGGAGACCTGAAAGTAATCGGTAACAGTGAGCCCCGTTTCAATTTCGGCTTGCACCTGGGTGCAGACTGGAAGGGCATCGATGTGCAGATGTTTTTCCAGGGAGTATTGAAGCGCGACCTCTGGCTGAGCGGTCCGATGTTCTGGGGAGCCGACGGAGGCGAATGGCAGTCGGTCGGTTTTGAAGAGCACCTGGATTACTGGAGACCGGAGAACACCACCTCCATCTTCGGGGCAAATCCGAATGCATATTATCCCAAGGCTTACCTGGGCGACAAAGGCAACAAGAACAAGCTTGTCCAGACCGGATACCTGCAGAACGGTGCCTATGTCCGGATGAAGAATCTGCAGGTGGGATATACCTTGCCGAAAGCATGGACACAAAAAGCGCATATGGAAAAAATACGTTTGTATTTCAGTGCTGAGAACTTGTTTACCATCAGTGGAATCGCCGACATGTTCGATCCGGAAGCCATTGCATCCAACGGTTTCTCCGACGGAAAGACCTATCCGCTGTCTCAGACTTTCTCCTTTGGTATAAACGTAACACTTTAACTTTAAAACTGAAAAGACATGAAAAAACATATTTTATTCTATCTGGGGCTGGCAGTGCTGGCCAGCTCATGCAACGATTTTCTTGACAGGGAACCGATGGATGAAATCCCCACCAACCTGTACCTGCTCCATGAAAACGACCTGGCCGCATATACCGCAAAACTGTACGAGAGTCTCCCGTCTCACCAGCCGGGCAGCTACGACATCGGTGTCTTCGGCTTCGACAGCAACAGCGACAACCAGGCCGGCTCGAATCCGGAGAAAATCTTTGTCAAGGGTGAAAGCCGTGTCCCTCAATCGGGAGGCAGCTGGAACTTCAATGAAATACGTTCCACCAACTATTTCATCAACCGTGTCCGCGGCTTGCTTGAAAGCGGGGAACTGGGAGGCAGTGAGGCCAACAACAAGCATTATCTGGGAGAGGCTTATTTCTTCCGGGCCTATTTCTATGCCAACAAGCTGGATTCTTTGGGTGATTTTCCCATCATCAAACAGATCATTCCCGACAATTATGAGGCGGTAAAGCTCAACAGCAAGCGCCGTCCGCGCAACGAGGTTGCCCGGTTTATCATACAAGACCTTGATTCGGCCTATTATTTCATGTCGCCCACTCCACCGGTCAGCAACCGCCTGACCCGGGACTGTGCCGCCCTGCTCAAAAGTCGCGTAGCCCTGTTCGAAGGAACGTGGGAGAAATACCATAAAGGAACGGCCCGTGTGCCGGGCGGACCGGGATGGCCGGGAGCACAAAAAGATTACCTGAAGAATTTCAGCATCAATATCGACAATGAAATCCGTTATTTCCTGGAAGAGGCCAAGAAGGCTGCGCAACTGGTAGCCGACAATTACACGTTGCATAATGACTACCCGGCACTGTTCAACAGCAACTCCCTCGACGGAATCCCCGAGGTTCTTCTCTGGAGAGCCTATAATGCCGGCATCACTCCTGCAGTGAACCACTTCGTAGTGGGTTACCTGCAGCGCAACGGAGGCGGAAACAGCGGATACACCCGCAGCATGATAGACACGTACCTGATGAAGAACGGACTTCCTATCTATGCCTCCGGTTCGGAATACAAAGGCGACCGTACCTATCAGGATGTGGCAGACGGCAGAGACCCTCGCCTGGCATTCAATACCATGCTGCCGGGAGATATGCTGACCAAGCAGGCTGCAATGACGGAAGCCATCATTGACGGAGCCGGTTTCTATTACCGTGCGCCGATTACGGAAATGGCCGAGAATCGTTGTACTACTGGATATTCCATCAAGAAAGGACTGACTACCGACCCGTCGCAGGGCCCTACGCTTCCGTCGGTTACCGGATGTGTCATCTTCCGTGCCGCCGAGGCTTACCTCAACTACATGGAGGCCGACTATGAGCTGACGCATGCGCTGGATGCCAACAGCCAGAAATACTGGAAGGCACTGCGTGAACGTGCCGGAATGGATACTGATTATCAGAAAACCATCACGCACACGAATCTGGAGAAGGAGGTTGACTTTGCACGCTATTCGGGAAGTACGCTGGTAGACGCTACTCTCTACAATATCCGCCGTGAACGCCGCATCGAACTGGCAGCAGAAGGCTTCCGCATGCGCGACCTGAGACGCTGGTGCGCCCTCGACAAGATGCAGGATTATCAGGTAGAAGGCTTTAATCTGTGGGCAGAGAACTATAAGCGGTATACCACACCGGCTGCCGGGCTCGACAAGAATTTTGACAAGCCTCTGGGAGTAATCGACTTGAAGGAGGCGGGTACAGAAGGAGCGAATGTATCGGCCCGTTCCGACGGGGAATACCTGAAGCCGTATCGCGTGATTGCTTCCAACATTGCATACAACGGATACAACTGGAATCCGAACCGATATCTGTATCCTATTGCTTTTGATCATTTCCGTCTTACTACGGAAACGGAAGGCTCAAGCGACTACAGTTCGTCTCCGATCTATCAGAATCCGGGATGGAAAATAGAGACCAACAGTCTCCCGGAAGGCGACTGATTTTCTTGAGTTTCCACTGACTGAGATAGAAGATTTTAAGATTATTTCAATTTCTTAATAATCTTAAAATCTTCTGCTTTTATTTAATTCTTTACCTTTACATCATTGTATATCTTTTTGAATAAAAATATCATAAATGAAATTTATACATCTATCTCTGTTTGCTTCCCTGCCCTGCCTGGCGGTTCCGGCGGTAACTTGTGCACAGTCGCCTCAACCGTCATCTGCCTGCCGGCCCAATCTGGTCTTTATCATGGCCGACCAGTTCCGGGGAGATGCCCTGGGGTGTATGCAGAAGGAACCTGTCCAAACCCCTCACCTGGACCGCCTGGCTTCGGAAGGAATCCTCTTTACCAATGCTGTCAGCAACTATCCGGTTTCCTCACCGGCCCGGGCCATGTGGATGACGGGGATGTATCCCGCTTCCAACCGGGTTACGGGCAACTGCAATTCGGAGAACAGTCCTTACGGAGTGGAATTGCCTTCCGATGCTGTCTGCTGGAGTGACGTGTTGCAACAGGCAGGATATGCTACCGGATACATCGGGAAATGGCACCTGGACGCCCCTTATCCTCCTTATGTAAATACCTACAACAATCAGGGAAAGGTAGCCTGGAACGAGTGGTGTCCCCCTGAACGGCGGCACGGTTTCGAAACCTGGATTGCCTACGGCACCTACGACAACCACCTGCATCCCATGTACTGGAACACGGCTGCCCCGAGGGACAGCTTTTATTATGTAGACCAGTGGGGACCGGAGTATGAGGCCGGCCAGGCCATCGAGTTCATCCGCACGCACAGCCGCACACCGGATACTCCTTTTGCCCTGGTCGTATCGATGAATCCCCCACATACGGGATATGAGCTGGTTCCCGATAACTACAAGCAGTTGTATGCTCCGCTCGACGTAGAGAAGGTTGCCGCCTCCATGCCCTACATTCCTTCCGGCGGAACGGACAACGGAGATTATTTCCGCCGTCACATTGCCGACTACTACGCATGCATCACGGGAGTAGACGAGCACGTGGGAAGGATCGTTCAGGCTCTGAAAGACTGCGGCCTGTATGAAAACACGATTGTCGTTTTCACCTCCGACCATGGAGTGTGCATGGGAGGCCACGAGATAGAAGGCAAGAATACCTTCTACGAAGAAGCCATGCACATTCCGATGATTGTCAGTTGGAAAGGCCAGCTCTCCCCCCGGAAAAGCCAGTTGCCCGTCGCCCTCGGCGACCTTTATCCCACCCTGCTTTCCATGATGGGAATGGGCAGCCGGATTCCCGGAAGCGTACAGACGTACAACTGGAGCGGGTATCTTTCGGAAGACCGTGTTCCCGAAAAGGAAGTTCCACAGCCTTATTACTACTGTGTTCCCTCCGACCCCAGTTCCGGGAAAAGAGGAGTACGCACCTCCCGCTACACGTATGTCGTAGAAGTCGAAAAGGGAACAAGGAAACAGGAATGGCTTTTCGACAGACTGGCAGACCCGGCTCAGATGCACAACCTCGCAAAGGAAGAGCCAGTCCGCTGCGACTCCCTGCAGACGGTGCTTAAGGACCTGCTGACTCAGACAAATGATTCATTTATCAAATATTTAATACCATGAAGAAAATAGCTATTGCATGCTTATTGATGTTACAATTGTTCCAAGGCGACCTGTATGCAAAGACCGGTGAGATACAAGGTCCGGTTCCGGCTCCGCACCAGATGAAATGGCACCAGGCGGAAATGGGAGTGGTTTTCCATTACGACCTCCACGTGTTCGACGGTGAGGTATACGGACAGGGGAACAACCGGATCAATCCGATAGAGGATTACAACATATTCAACCCGGAGCACCTCGATACCGACCAGTGGGTCCAGGCAGCCAAGGCGGCAGGCGCCAAGTTTGCCATTCTCACGGCTACCCATGAGACCGGATTCGGACTCTGGCAGAGTGATGTCAATCCGTACTGCCTGAAGGCAGTGAAATGGAGGGACGGAAAAGGCGACATCGTGCGTGACTTCGTCAACTCCTGCCGCAAATACGGCATACAGCCGGGTATCTACATCGGTATCCGCTGGAACTCCCTGCTGGGTATCCACAATTTCAAGGCCGAAGGAGAGGGAGAGTTTGCCCGCAACCGCCAGGCATGGTACAAACGCCTGTGCGAGAAAATGGTCACGGAGCTCTGTACCCGTTATGGCGAGTTGTTCATGATCTGGTTCGACGGCGGAGCCGATGACCCCAAGGGAATGGGTCCCGATGTAGAACCGATCGTCAACAAATACCAGCCCAACTGTCTGTTTTACCACAATGTCAACCGTGCCGACCTGCGCTGGGGAGGTTCGGAAAGCGGTACCGTAGGCTATCCCTGCTGGTCCAGCTTCCCTTATCCGTACAGCCACAGCAATGCTACGGACGGAGTGACCGACCACAACCGGCTGCTGGCACACGGCGACCCCAACGGCAAATTCTGGGTACCTGCCATGGCGGATGCCCCGCTGAGAGGATACAACGGACGGCACGAATGGTTCTGGGAACCGGGAGACGACGACAAGGCGGTCTATCCTCTGAAGGAACTGGTAGACATGTACGAGAAATCGGTGGGAAGAAATGCGACCCTGATGCTCGGACTGACCCCTAATCCGGAGGGACTGATTCCGCAGGGAGATGTCAGCCGGCTGCAGGAACTGGGCAAGGAGATTGAGCGCCGTTTCGGTACGCCCCTGTTGCAGACCTCGGGAGAGGGAAAGAAGAAACTGACCCTGCCGGCTGGGAAAGAGGTGACGGCCAACTATTACCTCATCCAGGAAGACATTGCACACGGAGAAAGAATCCGTGCTTACCGCATCGAGGCACTGAGCGGAGGAAAGTGGAAAACCGTAGCCAGGGGAACGGCTGTGGGACACAAGCGCATTGAAAGTTTTCCGGCTACCGAGGCCAAGGCCTTCCGTCTGGTCATCGAACAGCAGACGGCGGATCCGATAATCACGAACTTCAGTATTTACCATATAAAACCTTAACCATGAACAAACTTCTATTCACTACATTGGGAGTGCTTCCTTTTGCCGGCATCACCGGACAGGCCGTGGCGGACAACAGCACGCCTCAACGGCCGAACATTATTTTCTTCCTGGTCGATGACATGGGATGGCAGGACACTTCTGTTCCGTTCTGGACACAAAAAACAATGTACAACGAACGTTACGAGACCCCCAACATGGAGCGGCTTGCACGTCAGGGAATGCTCTTTACGCAGGCCTATGCCTCCAGCATCAGTTCCCCTACCCGCTGCAGTCTGATGACGGGAGCCAATGCGGCGCGCCACCGGGTAACCAACTGGACGCTGCAGAAGGGCAAGACCACGGACATGCCGAGCGAGGTGCTGCAACTGCCCGACTGGAATTACAACGGTATCTCGCAGGTGCCCGGAACCGATCATACTTACGTGGCGACTTCCTTCGTACAGTTGCTGAAAAACAGCGGATACCATACCATCCACTGCGGCAAGGCGCATTGGGGTGCCATCGACACTCCGGGAGAAAATCCTTGTCATTTCGGGTTCGAGACAAACATCTCGGGACACGCGGCCGGGGGACTGGCCACTTACCTGAGTGAACTGAATTACGGACACGACGAGAAGGGGAATCCGACATCCCTCATGTCGGTACCGGGACTTGAAAAATACTGGCAGACGGGCACTTTCATTACGGAAGCCTTGACACAGGAAGCCCTGCATGCCCTCGACAAGGCCAAGGCCTACAATCAGCCGTTCTATCTCTACATGTCGCATTATGCCATCCATATTCCGATAGACAAGGACGTACGTTTCTTTGAAAAATACAAACAAAAAGGAATGTCGGACAAGGAAGCAGCCTACGCTTCGCTGATTGAAGGAATGGACAAAAGTCTGGGTGACATCATGGACTGGCTGGAAAGAAACGGAGAGGCCGACAACACCATCATCCTGTTCTGCGGCGACAACGGAGGATATGCCACCGGTGCGGGATGGAGAGATGAACCGCTCTATACGCAAAACGCACCGCTGAATTGCGGAAAAGGATCGGCGTACGAAGGCGGCATCCGCGAACCGATGATTGTAAGCTGGCCCGGCGTCACGGCCCCCAACAGCCGCTGCGACAGCTATGTCATCATTGAAGATTATTTTCCCAGCATCCTGGAAATGGCAGGAATCACCGACTGGCAAGTGCCGCAAACCGTCGACGGGGTCAGCTTTGTTCCACTGCTGAAACAGACCGGAGATCCTTCGGAAGGCAGAAGTCTGTACTGGAACTGCCCCAACCTGTGGGGAGAGCAGGGTCCGGGTATCGGAGCTACCTGTACGGTCCGCCAGGGCAAATGGAAGCTCATCTATTTTTATGAGACCGGGAAAAAGGAACTCTACGACATTCCTTCCGATATCGGAGAGACACGCAACCTGGCAGGCAAATACCCGAAGGTGGTGAAACAGTTGTCGGAAAACCTCGGACAGTTCCTGCGGAGCTCGGGTGCACAACGGCCTTCTTTCAAGTCGACAGGAAAGCCTTGTCCCTGGCCCGATGAAATCTAGGCAGCCCACTGCGAAAGACCTGCACAGTTATTCCGGCACATGTCGCTCATGACCCTATGAACGACAGAACACCCGCCGGACCTTGTACCGCAAATACCGCAACCTCCGTCAGGAGATCCATGCGGTACCCCCAAAAAGATGGCATATGAAATGACGATTGTCCGTCAGTCTCATATGCCATCTTTTTTGTCATCAACCTTATACCTTATATTAATCCTCACATGATTAATAATGTTCTGCTTTTCTTTTCCAGGGAATTTTCAACCCCCATACGGAGGTCATAAAACGTTCCTGCGGAGGTTACAGGACCTTCGTATCAGGGTCGTGCAACCTCCGCAGGAAAACCGGAGAAAAGAACAAGTTCGCACAGCGTTCTCTTCTTTACAGAAACAAAAACGCATCCTTATCCGGCCGACTTCTTCTTCAGCCAGTCGGTAGCCGCATGCGTGACTCCTCTCCACAAATAAAACGTCCAGTATGCCCACACCTCCTTCGGAAACAGCCGGCTCATCTGTCTCAGGTGATGGACCGTTACCTTCAGCGAATGCAGTTTACCGGAAAGATACCCCTCCGGCCGCCCCTCACGCACGGGATTGAAGAAGCCGAAGTTGCCGTTGCGAAGCACCAGTTCCAACATTACTCCCGCACTCTCACGGACATCCTTGTCGTCCGCATAAAAAGGAAATTCCTCTTTCGGCATTTCCAGGTAATTCACCACCAGGTAACCCATGATCTGCCATCCCCGCATCAGTCCCATCTCATTCAGGTCCTTCTCCAGCAGGGAGCGGTCGACCTCACCGGCATAGGCATGCAGGAACATCATACAGTCGCAGAACTGCCTCAGTCCCACTCCCCCCGTAAGCAAGTGACGGTGCAGATGATAAAAAATAAACAGGGCATCAAAACGCACCGGAGGCAGGTACACCGTCTTTCCGCCGACCTCCATTGTCCGGCAGTCGGGTCCCTGCAGCAGCGCATCGCTCCACGCCCGAAAAGCCCGGTTCATCCGCCAGTGATACATCACCCCCGTAATGCGGTGAATCTCCAGCGTCACCGAACGGTACGTCAGATGCAGGTGCTGCATCGTTTCCGAAGCCTCCTCCGTCAGCATCCCCCAATCGGCCAGCAACCGGCAAACCCGGGGATAGTTCTCACTCCCCACATACAGGTCAATGTCACCGCACGCACGGCGAAGCGGCTCCGGATAATTGGCAGCCAGCCCCTGTCCCTTCAGCAGGACACAGTGAATCTGCTCACCCTCCAGGCGTCCGGCAATCTCCTTCCACACCTCATTCAGCAAATGATGACGCTGCACCGTCTGTACACACCACGAATGCAGTTTCAATATCAGCGCCCGCTCCGGCCGGTACTCCTGCGGAAGCTGCATGATACCCTCGTACAGCAGTCCCAGAACAGTCTGCCGGAAAGCCAGTGCCGATACGGCCTTCCAGTCGACCGCCCCCTTGAACAGCGACACATCCACCTCTTCCTTCCACAAGGCAGCGCGCAGCAAGGCAAAAAGTTGCAAGGCAGTAACCTCCATTCCTATTCCTCCGTCACTCCAATTTCCGTCCAGTCCTTCAGCAACTGACGCACGTCGGCCAGAGCCGTTTCCCGGTCGATATCGTATCTGTCGGTCAGCAGGTCTTCATCAAACTCACTGCCGTAAACCTCTTCCCACAAGTAAGCCGCAGTAGGATTCAGCGTAATCAACTTATTGAAATCCATCTGTTCCAGTCCTTCGGCAGACACTATTTTCTCTCCTGCTACATCGCGCAGTACAAATCCTTTCTTTAACTTCATGTCTCTTATTTCTCTCAGTTAACATCCAATTTCATTCAAACCTGTCAGGGCCTGCAGCCTCATCCTCCTTCCGTCCGCAGCATGGCCTTCCCTCACCGGA
>ERZ791617.763-NODE-763-length-16588-cov-2.3519_pt1 | contig 16588 bp, 14 predicted proteins | sample MGYA00510272_ERZ791617 | MGnify/ENA primary metagenome ERZ791617 (study PRJEB30046, sample SAMN00715200) | human gut metagenome | study: EMG produced TPA metagenomics assembly of the A metagenome-wide association study of gut microbiota in type 2...
CGTTGAACTGAGAGGTTCCCGGGGTTCGAATCCCTGTCTTTCCGCAGAGAGTCCTGTAAGGCGAAAGCTTTACGGGATTTTTTGTTTTTGAGGCGTTTGTCCGGGCATGAACGGAAAGTGGGAGTTCGATACGCTTTCTTCTTATATATTTGCGGGGAATAACCGGCAAATGAGCGATCGTCTGTTTAAGCGAGAACTGAAATCATGGGAAGTGTCTTGAAAGCCGGCATACAAAATAGGGTTCGCCTTACGGACAAATACGCTACCGGAATGGTTTGCGCTAGGCCGGAGTTTGCAACGTTTTCTTTTGAGAGCTACGGAAAAGAATATCGCTTTCGCCTTTTTGAACCAGCCTTGTGAGGTGCGTGATCTTTCCGGTTTGCTGGCGAAAGACTTGTCTTTCACCAACGAGATTCCTGCCTTGATCCTCCGTCTGGGATACGCTAAGCGGAAAATGCCGTACTCACCTCGAAAGTCTTGGCGTGAGAGGCTGGTTCCGTAATGGCTAAGTCAGATAGCGAGTGCCCTCGTTCATGCCAGCTTGCACGGGATATGCCAAGACGAAACTGTTTGCCTGAAAGTATTTGTTGAGGTACTTGGGGATACGGGCCATGGCGGGAGCGTAGGAAAGTCCTTCCTTGCGGCTAAGGATAATCCACATCGTGTCGTCCGGTTTTATATCCCGGAAAACGATCAGGAAGTCATCCCAGTCGTTGAATTCGATATAACTGGCTTCTCCGCTTTTCTTGGCTAATAATTTCTTTAAGGCATTCAAGGTCGCTTCCGAACCGTAAAAGACTGTCGCTGCACCTGTGTTCTGGGTCACGTTTCGTAGCCGGAAGATGATTTGGTTGAAACCGATTTCTTTTTCGGCCAATTCCGGGATGATGATCAGATGCCGTCTAACAGTAGAGATGGGTTGTGCGGGCTTGTATATGAATGTACTTACACTACTTTCCGCCAATACGCTTTCCACGATATGGCCTAGGAAGGCCGCCGGTATATCTTTTTCCTTGTGCAATCCCACTACCAGATCTGTGATCTCCCGCTCTTTTACCACGCTGGCGATAGCATTCGATACGCTTAAGTCATATCTTAATAAATCTTTCATCCGGGTATCCGTATTGACTGCGGTCTGTAGAACCCTGCGGGACTGTTTTAACGCTTTCTCGTCTGAATGATGGTTATCTATCACTTTTAGGGCAAACAAGCCGTTCTTGTTTTGGGGAGATTTGATCGCCAAGCTGAGGTTGACCAGCTCTTCCACGGTCTCTTCATTGCTGACCGGTATCAAGATATGCTCTGATTCTTTTTTGTTTTCCTCCTTATCGGATATATCTTGGGCCGCTATGTTATGAGCGCCTTTTTGGGCGGCGAAAGAGGCGATGGTGCAAGTGACAAGTATCATCAGGATCGTACCGTTCAACACGCTCTCATTTAATAACCGGATTGGTTCCCCATTAGCGTCTGTTCCGGTGATTACGTTATATCCGACCATCACGGCGGCCAATGTAGCGGCGGCTTGTGCGTTACTTAAGCCGAAAATAACGCTTCGCTGATCCGTGGACAGATGGAAAGTCTTTTGGGTCATCCAAGCGGCTATGTATTTGGCGGCCGTAGCTACGATAATCATGATAAGCCCAACTTTAATGGTCTCGAAACTGGTAAAGAACGTACGATAATCTATTAACATACCTACGCCCAACAAGAAGAATGGGATGAATATGGCATTTCCTACGAACTCGACACGATTCATCAAGGGTGAGCTTTGCGGGATAAGGTGATTTAGGGCTAGTCCGGATAAGAACGCCCCGATGATCGCCTCCATGCCCGCTACCTGAGCTAGGAAAGATCCCAGAAATACCATCACCAGCACGAATATATACTGTGATATATTATCGTGTACATGCTTAAAGAACCAACGCCCAATGAAAGGGAAACCGAATAATACGATTAACGCGAATATCAAGATGGAAACCCCCAGACGAATCCAAAACATATCGTTGACCTGTCCGGTGGCCATGCCGACAATGATCGTTAGGACGAGCAATGCCAAGGTATCAGTGATCATCGTTCCTCCTACGGTGATACTGACAGCTTTGTTTTTGCTGATACCCAGTTTACTGATAATCGGATAGGCGATCAATGTATGGGAGGCGAACATACTGGCGAGTAAAACGGAGGTCAATACGTTGAATCGCAGGACCCATATCCCGACAACCGTTCCTAGGATCATCGGAATGAGGAATGTGTACATGCCGAAAGCTAGGCTTTTCGTACTATTTCTCTTAAAATCCGCCATATCGATTTCCAATCCGGCGAGAAACATGATATAAAGCAATCCCGCCGTCCCGGACAAGATAATGCTGCTATCCCGTAATACGAGATTAAAGCCGTGCGGTCCGATAATTGCGCCGGCAATGATCAGTCCAAGCAGGTGAGGGATTCTCAGCTTGTTTAATAAAAGGGGAGCGGCCAGGATAATTAAAAGAATCAAGAGAAATTTTAATACCGGGTCCGCTAAGGGCAATGTGAAATCTATTGTCGAGGCTAATACCATATGCGTAATTTTTTCGTTATAATTTGAAACAAAAATAATAAGAATTTGCGGAGATTGCAGCGTTTACGCCAACTTTGCATCTTCTTTTATAGATAACAATAAATGTGTGAGTTTTATAAGTTAAAGTATATGTAAATCTTGGGACATTAGCGTGAACCGATTATATTTGTACATACATTGCATTGAGTTTATTGTTATAAAACTAAAAAGCGTTTAAACCCTTTGCATAAAAGGGTGTCAAACATGAAAAGAGAAAAATATTTATTTAATGTAGAGGAGAAACAAATATGAAACCCATGAAATTAACATCTTTAGTGATGATGCTTCTGATCGCGTTTAGTGCCGCGGCTCAGGAGGAGTTCTTTGATGATGTGTATTTCTCTTCCAAAAACAAGAAAAAGAAAGAACAGGTTGAAGAGAAAAAGGTTGTTCAGCCGAAACAGGAGTCTAGGACCCTGGTCGCTACAGCCAAGAGCCAAGCTTCTTCAGACAGCCGGGATGTGGATGAATATAACCGTCGTTATACATCAGTCGAGGTGGAGGAGCCTTATCGTGAGGATGATTCCGTTATCTATGAGGATAGCGATGAGAATGAGTCTTCTTCCGAGCGTCGTTCGGATACTGAATATACGGAACGTATCATTCGTTATCATTCGCCGAGTAAGATTACGATCGCCGGAGCGGATCAAGTCGATTTGTATCTGAGTGACGGATATTATGGTTACGGCTATGATACGGATTATTCGAACGGTAGCGCGAACGTGAATTTTAATATCAATGTCGGCAACGGTTGGGGCTCGCCTTGGTATACAGGTTGGTACGATCCTTGGTTCTATAGTTATAGCCCTTGGTGGACTTATTCATCTCGCTTCTACGGCCCGTCTTGGGGATTCGGCTGGGGCTGGGGAGGCTTTTATGCCGGCTATTATAGTCCGTGGTACGATCCATGGTATGGCCCGTCTTGGGGCTGGGGTCCGAGGTATTGGGGTGGCCATTGGGGACATCACCATCATTACTATCCCGGTTACTATTCGACTCCAAGTAGACATTATTCAAACGGACGTTCTTCTTATCGAGATAATCGCTCTTATGCGAGTGGCAGAGGTTCCGGTTATACAGGTGGGCGGAGCAGTGGCTCTTCTTCCTTGAGAAATTCCGGATCGACTACAAGACCTTCGTCTTCAAGTTCCTTGAGCAATGGACGTGCGGGATCTACCCGTAGGGAATCTGCTATTTCCTCTGGTGCGGGACGTCGTTCCTCTTCTTCTGTTAGAAATTCGGCAACGACAAGAAGTAGCTCGGGCATAAGTAATAGCTCGGCGAGAACAAGGATTTCCAGAAGTAGTTCTGGAGCCGCATCTTCTTCCGGACGTCAATATTCAGCTCCGGTAACACGTTCTTCTTCCAGAAGCAGTAGCGATTTCTCAAATAGTCGCTCTTCTTCCAGTCAATTTAGAAGTTCCTCTCCTTCTCGTAGTAGTTCGGTAGGTTCTTCTTCCGGTAGCTTCGGTGGAGGTCGTTCTAGTGGAGGCTCTGTTGGTGGCGGAGGTGGCCGTGCCGGTGGTGGTCGCAGGTAAAAGTGTTAGGTTGATAAAATTAGAGATACGATGAAAAGGATAGGAATTATAATGTCGGTGCTTGCCCTGTGTGGCGGCACCGCTTTTTCGCAGTCACAGTTGGATGCCTTTAAGTATTCCCAGACGGAGTTGAATGGTACGGCTCGTTATTTAGGAATGGGTGGTGCTTTTGGTGCGTTAGGTGGTGATATTTCCGCTATGAATACGAACCCGGCAGGCTTGGCGATTTATAAAAGCTCGGAGGTGGTTACGACATTGAGTTTGTCTTCGGCCTCCGCGAAGACCGATTGGCTTGGTTCGAAGGTGGACAACAGCCGTACGAAGGTGAGTTTCGATAATATCGCTTACGTAGGATATTTCCCGACAGCGAATGATGAGGGTATCGTGAGCTGGAACGTTGGTTTCTCTTATAATCGCTTGAAGAATTATAACCGGAACTATACGATGGCTACAGGAGGTGATTTGAATACTTCTCTTTCTGATTATGTGGCCATGCCTAGCGGACTGTTGGGGGAGGGTAAAGACTATAACCCTTATAATAACCAAGACTTAGGTGATTGGCTATCTATTCTAGGATACAATGCCGGTTATATGGATTCATATAACGATAATGATAAAGAGTATTATAGTGCGTTCGGGGATAAAGATGCGGATGGGCAATGGAGTCCGTATTTATTGCAAGGAGGTCAATTAAAAGTTTCAGAGCGAGGTTCCGTGGATCAATATGACTTGGCTTTCGGTATAAATATATCGGAACTTGTGATGCTTGGCGCTACGGTTGCGATTACGGATCTGAACTATAGATATCAGTCATCGTATGATGAGGAATTTACGAACGGCAATAATTTATACTTAGATAATTACTTGGATACGGATGGTACCGGGTATTCATTTAATGTGGGTGCCATTGTTCGTCCTACTGATTTTCTTCGTTTAGGTGTAGCTTATAATTCACCTACGTGGTATAAGATGACAGATCGTTATTATGGTGAGGCCGGTTCTTATCTGACCTTTATGGATAAAGGGGAGATGAAGGAGCGTAAACTGGATGCGGCTACTCCTAATAATGCTTATTATGACTATGAATTCCGTTCTCCGGATAAATGGATCTTTAGTGCCGCCGCAATCTTGGGTACGACCGCTTTGATAAGCGTTGATTACGAGTTGATGAATTATAAGAATATGCGTATGTATCAAACGGATGGTAGCAGTAACGTGTATACTAACCAAGATATAACGGATAATTTCAAGTCAATGAATACGATCCGTGTAGGTGCGGAGGTAAAGGTTACTCCTCAATTTGCCGTAAGAGCAGGTGTCGCCTACAGCGATAGTCCGATCAAGGATAAACTGAAGAATGGAGAGAAAGAGGTCTTTACGGTTGGTACGATTCCTAATTATACGATCGATAAAGGGGTCATGAATTATACGGTAGGTATCGGTTATCGCTTCACCCCGAACTTCTATACGGACTTGGCTTGTGTATTCCGTACGCATAAGGAAGATGTTTATGCGTTCTCTAATATGTTTGCGGGAGATGATCCGAAGCCATTCCTCGAAGCCCAACCCGCCACGATGAAAACAAACACGACTCGTGTAGCTTTGACATTGGGATACAAGTTCTAATATACATATATTTTAGATCAGTAAAGTCCCCTGTTCGTACGTTAAAGGTGCGGGCAGGGGACATTCTTTTTATAATTTGAAATAAAATGTTTGTTGGTTTAAAATATTTTTCGTTCTTTTGCTTTCATAAATAACATTGTATAACAGTTAAACCCCATCGCCTATAGCATAAACATTACTCGAATAAACTAAAAATGTGAAAGTAATGAAGACTTTAAAAATGATGACCGACGAGGAATTGGTTGTCCTTTATGCAGAAGGTAATAATGCCGCTTTCGATATTTTATTAAATCGATACAAAAGTAGCATTCATTCTTACATTTATTTCATAGTACGTAACAAAGAGCTTACGGAGGATATCTTTCAAGAGACCTTCGTGAAGGTTATCATGACTATAAAACAAGGTCGCTATACCGAGAACGGCAAGTTTAAGGCATGGATTACTCGTATTGCCCATAACTTGATTATAGATAATTTCCGTCAGGAACGTAGCGAGAACACGATCTCGAATGATGAGGTAGAAATCGACTTATTTAATAACATCAAGCTTTGCGATGGTACGATAGAGGATAATATCGTGCGCCATCAAGTATTGTCTGACGTGAAGAAATTGGTAAAGCATTTGCCGGATAACCAGCGTGAGGTGTTGGAGATGCGTTACTATCAAGATCTTAGTTTTAAGGAAATCGCCGATATCACGGGGGTTAGCATCAATACGGCCTTAGGGCGTATGCGTTACGCTATATTGAATATGCGCCGTATGGCCGATGAGAACCGTATCGAGCTATCTATGGTGTAAAATAATTTTCTTTCCATGCAATAAGTCTTAGGTCCCTACGTTTTATTAGCAAACAAGATAAAAATAAAGGTGCCTATGAGGAAGCTTTCTACGCAATGCATGGATGATTTGGAGAAAAAAGTGAAAAGTGCCCCGGAGGCGAAAAGTTCGCCTCGGAAGCAAACGATGGATTTCTTGAAACAGTTTGCGAGGGCTTATCAAGCGGAACCGGCTGTACGTCCGGAGCTCTGCGGGTATGTGTTGAACTAAGAATTACGGAAAGAGAATCTATATTATTAGGTTCTCTTTCTTTTTTTGTGTACTTTTGTAAAAACAAAAGACAAGATTATGAAGCATTTGATAGCGCCTTCCCTGCTTTCCGCTAATTTTCTGGATTTGCGGAAGGAGGTGGAGATGATAAATAAAAGTGACGCCGATTGGTTGCATCTGGATATTATGGATGGGGTATTCGTGCCGAATATCTCGTTTGGTTTCCCGGTACTTAACGCATTAAAGCCTATATGCCAGAAGCCGATGGATGTGCACTTGATGATCGTGGAGCCCCAGAAGTTTATCCCTGAGGTCGCGGCTACGGGAGCCTATATGATGAACGTGCATTATGAGGCATGTACCCATTTGCATCGGACGGTAGCGGCTATTAAGGAAACGGGCATGAAAGCGGGTGTTACCTTGAATCCGCATACGCCCATCTGCTTATTAGAAGATATTATCCAAGATGTGGATATGGTTTTATTGATGTCCGTGAATCCGGGATTTGGTGGTCAACGCTTCATTGAGCATTCCGTAGATAAGGTGGCCCGTTTACGAGAAATGATAGACCGGAAGGGATTGAGTACTATGATCGAGGTAGATGGCGGGGTGAATTTAGAGACGGGAAAGCGTTTGGTTGACGCAGGTGCCGATGTATTAGTCGCCGGTAACTTCGTATTCAAATCTCCAGATCCGATACAAACAATTAAAGACTTGAAAGCTTTGTAGAACACATTAATATATCACCAAAACCTAACTATCATGATTGAGGAAATACAAAAGCGGCCTTTTGTACGGCCGCTTTTTTTATGGATAACCGGAATTTTATGCTATGCGTTTTTACCTACCTCTTTGCTCTTATATGTTTTAGGGGTTTTATCTGCTCTGATTTTTCTTTTTCTGGGGTTCTCGTGGGGGCGAGGGCATGCTGAGTTGCGATACGATTCCCGTTGGATATGGGGAGCTATAGTCTCTGTTTTGATTGTATGTTTGGCGGTTGAGGTCTGTTGGTATAGTGACTGGCGTATAGCGCTTGTAAATGAGCCTGCTTCTTCTTTAGATTTATTGGCTAGCGAGGCCCAATATTCTTTGGTAAATACATTTGATCGCTTACGCTTGTCTGATGAGGAGAAATCTATTTTGGCTACATTGACATTGGGATATAAGAAAGCGATGAGTCGGGAAACAAAAAGGCGCTTCTCTTTGGCGGGCGTGTCTCATATATTAGCGGTGAGCGGTTTTCATGTTGCCGTGATTTGTGGATTCTTATCTTTCTTTTGCTCGTTTATGCCAAGATGGGGGATAGGACGTTGGGTTCGTTATATCATTCTGGTGGGAAGTCTTTGGGGGTTTGTCTTTATCACAGGATTAGCGCCCTCGGCGGTACGGGCAGCCTTGATGCTATCTTTATATTTAACAGGAAGGGCGCTTAGGCGTGTTACGGATGGATATAATACATTGGCCGCCGCCGCTTTCTGTATGCTGGCCTATAATCCGTATTATCTGTTTGATGTCGGTTTTCAGTTAAGTTATTTGGCTGTGTTTTTTATTTTATTCCTAGTGCCTCGTTTCAAGGAATGGATAGTGGTGAGAAATCCTTTGTTGGCCATGCCTTGGGAATGGATTACGGTGTCTATAGCTGCGCAGATAGGGACTGCTTTGCTCTGTTTTTATTATTTTGGACAATTTTCGACAGTTTTCTTGTTTACGAATCTACCGGTCACTCTCTTGGCTATGTTTTTGATTCCTTTTGCCTTTTTGTGGTTAGGCTATCCGGTGGATTTCTGTGGATATGACTGGATACAGAAGATCGTAGAAGGGCTGGTTCATGGCATGGTAAGGGTGGTGGACGTGTTCAGCGCCCTGCCTTATGCGACGATTACGGGGCGTTTTAGCTTCTTTGAGATGCTAGGAGGTTATGGTTTTCTTGTTTTATGCTTGATATATATGAAGATACGGGAACCAAAAGTTTTGTTGGCCGCCTTAACCCTTTTGTTAATAATATCAGTAAAGATCCTTATTGAACTTTTTTTGATAGCCGGAAACTAAAAAAGTCGTACCTTTGGGGTGAAAACAAAAAGATTATATGATCACTAAAATCATTCAAGAAGAGAAGATTCAGAAAGCCAAAAAATATGTAGAGAAAGGCGAGAGTTTTGTTATCGTGACGCATGTCTCACCAGACGGCGACGCATTAGGTTCATCCCTTGGTTTATATCATTTCCTATCCGCTTACGGTAAGGATAATGTAGCGGTAGTGGTACCGAACGCATTTCCCTCTTTTTATAGATGGATGCCGGGCGCTAAGGATGTCGTGATACATGAGAAATATCCGGATTTCGCCGAGAAATTGATCAAGGAAGCGGATGTTATTTTCTGCCTCGATTTCAATGAACCCAAACGTATCGAGAAACTGGCTCCGGCGGTGATCGCCTCAGAAGGCCGCAAGGTGATGATTGATCATCATTTGAACCCCGCGGATTTTTGTCGTGTGACGATGTCGTATCCGGAGATGTCTTCTACCAGTGAGATGATCTTCCGTTTTATTTGTCGTATGGGGATGTTCGATTTATTGAATCGGGATGCCGCCGCTTGTATCTATACGGGTATGATGACGGATACGGGATCGTTCACCTATAATTCGAATAAACCGGAGATTTATACGATCGTCAGCGAATTGATCAAGAAGGGGATTGATAAGGATTTGATCTATCGTAAGGTGAATCAGGTCTATTCCGAGTGCCGTTTACGTATGATGGGATATGTGTTGTATGAGAAGATGAGGGTCTATCCGGAACAACAGGCGGCTCTTATCACATTATCGAAAGAGGAACTGGATCGTTTTCAGTACCAGACTGGAGATACGGAAGGTTTCGTGAACTTGCCGTTAAGCATAGAGAACGTAAGCTTTAGTGTCTTTATTCGTGAGGACAGCGATTACATAAAGGTATCGCTTCGCTCCGTGGGCGATTTTCCTTGCAATCAGTTTGCTTCTACTTATTTCAACGGAGGTGGACATAAAAATGCGTCCGGAGGTGAGTTCTATGGCTCTTTATCTGAGGCCGTAGCCGTGTTTGAGAAAGGTTTACAGGAATTTAATCCTAATAAATCAGAAGATTTAGGCAAACATGCGTAAGGTTTGACGAAGATTATTTACATTTGCGATTCATTCAATTAAAGACTAACAAATGAAGAAAGGTTTTAATATCCTGTTGATTCTGTGTGCCGCATTAGTTGCTATCTCTTGTAGCAAGACAAAGTCGTACACGGATATGTTGAAAGATGAGAAAAAGGCAATCGAGCGTTTTATCGATGATAAGGGCCTTGAGATCTTAGATGATTTTCCTGCTGATAGCGTATTTAAGGAAAATCAGTTTGTGCTCTTGGATAATGGTGTCTATTTGAATATTATTGATAAGGGAAGCGATCAGAGAGCGGTGCAATATAAGACGAAAATGTTGTACCGTTGTAAGATGAGTTACTTCATGGATTCTACTATTGTCGCTATTGAGAACTATGGCCCGCATAGTAATGGAACTTCTCCTATCGCTTTTACATATGGGGATTATTCGAAGAATTCACCTTATGATCCCTCTTATTATTATGTAAGTGAGGGAATGCAAGAGCCTTTGAAGTATGTTGGAGATCGGGCTAAAGTGAAAATGATAGTGCCTTTCAAAAGAGGAGCCTATAATGATCAATCAAACGGTCAACCTGTATATTACGAAATTCTAGAATATATATTTGAAGAAAACTTATGACACTAATTAAATCTATTTCCGGTATTCGCGGTACAATAGGCGGTAGCCCGGAAGACGGATTGAATCCGTTAGCTATTGTTAAGTTTGTAGCCGCTTATGCTACATTCATCCGAAAAAACACAAAAGTGGAGACCAATAAGATCGTTGTAGGGCGTGACGCACGTATCTCCGGTCCGATGGTTAAACAAGTCGTCCTAGGAACGCTTACCGGTATGGGATTTGATGTGGTGGATATCGATCTGGCCACGACCCCGACTACCGAATTGGCCGTAGCTATGGAAGGGGCTTGCGGAGGGATTATCCTTACCGCCAGTCATAATCCGAAGCAATGGAATGCCTTGAAGCTTTTGAATGAGAAAGGTGAGTTCTTGAATGCCGCTGAGGGGGCTGAGGTATTACGCATAGCTGCCGCCGAGGACTTCGAGTTCGCCGACGTGGATCATTTGGGCAAGGTAATCCCGAATGCGACTTATAAGCAAAAACATATCGAGAGCGTCTTGAATCTGGATCTCGTGGACGTGGAGGCTATTAAGGCCGCTAACTTCCGTGTCGCTATCGATTGCGTGAACTCCGTAGGCGGTATCGTGATCCCGGATTTGTTATATGCGTTGGGTGTGAAGGAAATCTTTAAGCTGCATTGCGCCCCTCATGGAAACTTCTCTCATAATCCGGAACCCATTCCGGAAAACTTGACAGAGATCTCCGATTTGATGGGACATGCGAAAGCGGATGTCGGTTTCGTAGTAGATCCGGACGTAGACCGTTTGGCGATTATCTGCGAGAATGGCGAGATGTTCAACGAGGAATACACCTTGGTCGCTGTCAGTGACTACGTATTAAGTCATACACCGGGTAATACGGTAAGTAACCTGAGCTCAAGCCGTGCGCTTCGCGACGTTACCCGTGCTCATGGCTGCGAATATAATGCCGCCGCTGTAGGCGAGGTAAATGTGGTTACCAAGATGAAGGCTACGAATGCCGTGATCGGTGGTGAGGGCAACGGTGGAGTGATCTATCCGGCCAGCCATTACGGACGCGACGCTTTGGTAGGTATCGCCTTGTTCCTGACTCATCTGGCAAAGAAGAAGATGAAGACGAGCGAGTTGAAGGCTTCTTATCCTCCGTATTTTATCTCCAAGCAAAAAGTCCAGTTAACGCCGGAGATCGACGTGGACGCTATTTTAGCGAAAGTAAAAGAGAAGTTCTCTCAATATGATATTACGGATATCGACGGAGTGAAGATCGATTTCCCGGATAAATGGGTTCATTTGCGTAAGAGCAATACGGAACCGATCATCCGTATCTACTCTGAGGCCCATACGATGGAGGAAGCCGAGGAATTAGGCGGTCAATTAATACAGATCATCAACGAGATGTGTAAATAACACCCTTTCGGGGCGTTTTAAAATATTGGGTTCAGTCTTCAGCCGAGGTAAGCTATTTATGCTCTGTTGATTTGACTGAACCCTTTTCTTTTGGATAATTCTCAGTTCGTGTAATGAATAAACTAATAAAGGTAATCTTATTTCTAATTGTCGGGATGGTTCAGGTCTTCGCATGGGGAGGGCTGAGAGGGGACACGTTGGCCAAGGAGTTGGATGAAGCTGTTTTGAATAGATCTTTTTATCTGCAGCAACGGGAGCAACGGATCACGCAGCTAAAGGACATGTTTCTCTTGAGCAAGATATCGTTGTGGCAGGAATATGAGATCAACCACCAATTATACGAGGAATTCAAGAAAATACAACAAGACTCGGCCATCTATTACATAAAGCGGAATATGGAGATAGCGTCATTTATGAAGGATACGGCACGCATCTATACTTCCCGCTTACGACTGGCTACGCTTTATGCTTTCTCCGGGATGTACCGTGAGTCGGAAAGTCTGTTGCGAAGCATAGACCGTGAATTGCTGTCTAAAGAGCAGAAACAGGATTTCTATGAGGCTTATTATTCGTTTTTCTCTTATTACAGTACGAATCTGGATTCTTTTGAATATAGGAAACAACTTGATTTATACAAGGATTCGTTATTGTCTGTCTTAGATACGGTCTCTTATCGGTATAAGATAAATCTGGCGCAGAAATATCTGGCTCACGGACAGGCGAGGTCTGCGGAGAAGGTGCTCATCCCTTTATTGGAGAAAGAGGAGCGGTATAACCCGAATTTCGCGATGATCACTTATCTGCTGGGAGATGTTTATGATATGGATGGGCGTATCGATCTCGCCCGAGACTATTATACCTTGTCGGTTATCGCCGATATCAAGAGGGCCTTCTTGGATAGTGGTTCTATCCAAAAGCTGGCGTTGAATTATTATGAAAGTGGTGATCTATCCAATGCCCTTAAATATGCGCAGCTAGCTATAGAAGGTGCCGTTACTTGCAATATACAGTTCCGCATGAATGAGATCTCTAAATTCTATCCTATCATTAATGCTTCCTATCAGACACGGGAAGCTCAAGGCAAAAGGCAATTGATGACTTATTTCTTGTTGATCAGCCTATTGACGCTCTTTCTGATCCTTTCTCTTGCCTATGTGTATAGGCAGATGCGGAAGATCTCAGCGATACGAGAAGAGTTGGTTAATACCAATGCCTGTTTGGTAAAGTTGAATGGAGAGATAAGCGAGACGAATAATTTATTGCAAGAGCGAAATATACAGCTATCGGAGTCAAACCATATCAAGGAGGAATACATCGCTCATTTCCTCGATCTCTGCTCCACCTATATTAATAAACTGGAGGATTACCAGAAATCGCTACAGAAAAAGGCGATGAATAAACAGTTGGACGAGTTATTCAAGATGCTCCGTTCGACCCGTATGGTGGAGAATGAGGTGGAAGCGCTTTATGTTAACTTCGATCGAATCTTTCTTGGATTATATCCTACGTTTGTCAGGGACTTCAACGCTTTGTTGCAGCCCGAGGAACGTATCGTCTTGAAATCGGAGGATCTGTTGAATAAGGAACTTCGTATATTCGCCTTGATGCGGTTGGGAGTTACGGACAGCGTAAGGATAGCCGCTTTTCTTCGTTGTTCGTTGAGTACGATCTATAACTACCGGACCAAGGTACGTAATAAGGCGTTAGTGCCTCGTGATGAGTTTGAAGGTTGGGTGATGAGGATCGGGGTTAACCGGAATCCGTTATAATCAATCTACATTTTTTAGGATAGTGATCTTTATTAACTGATTTGTATTTAATAGGATAGCGGATCGTACTGTCTACATTTTTATATCAATCTTCTTTTTGCTTCTTATTCCCGGATACATTTGCGGCATAACTTTTAAAAAGAGATGCCATGAAGATTAAATTAATGATTGCCGCCGTGATCGCCTGTTTGGTGTTCACGGGATTTACGAAAGAGAACGTATCCGATACGGTCGATCACAACGCATGGAAGACATCCGGCGTCGTGGTCATACAAAATGATGTCCTTACGTTGGCCGGTTCCAACGCCCGTGCTTTGTTGAACGATGGCAAAGGCTATACGAACTTCGAGTTAGATATGGCTGTACGTACCACGACCGGTGGCAAAGGTTATATTGGTATCCATACGGACGCTACGGATCGTAAAGGATACCGTATCGCCTTGAACAACGATCGGGAAGATCCGGTTTGGTGGCGGATGACGGGTAGCTTGGTGTCGGTCCGGAACCTGACGAAGAGTTTCGTGAAAGAGAACGAATGGTTCAAGATGAATATCCGGGTAGAAGGACGGCTTGTCCGGGTGCGGATTAATGGTGAGACTGTCGTAGAATATATAGAGCCTTCCAAACCTTTCCGTTTGAAGGAGAACGCTAAAGCATTGTTATCCCAAGGTACTATCTCGCTGGTGGGTACGGGACGTGGAAATCTTCAGTTTAAGAATATCTCGTTAGAGGCGTTTAGCGCGAAAGGAATAGACATTCCCGCTCAATGGGCGAATGCCGTGGATGAGCAGACGGACGTGAGTGGGTAACAACCTTTTCGGAGGCGGCCCGCAACAGCTTTGACTATGTGTTTACCGATGCCATGACGTTTCTGGATCATAAGGGGCGGCGTACGCACCTATGGGTAAACAAGGAAGTGATTATCGATGATGAGCAAGCATATATGGATATGATGTTGGACCGTATCTGTTCTGTCTTGGAAGAGCCGGTCGATATGTACGTGAATTCCTGTTTCCTTCCCGATGCGATGAGTGACCGATATGATATGTTTTGGACAGAAGAGCGTATCGACCGTTTCGTGAATGCCTTGGCAAAAAGTGGAAAGGCTTTGGAGATAAACGAGCTTTATCATATTCCGAATAAAGCGATCATTCAGAAAGCGAAAGCCGCGGGTGTAAAGTTCACGTTCGGTTCCAACAATATCACGCCGGAGGTAGGAACGCTCGATTATTGCATCCGTATGAAAAAGGAATGCGGTTTGACGGCGCAAGATATGTATAAACCACACATTAATATATAAGATTAGTTTTAAGGTCTGAACAAACATTAGATTTAAGGTAGAGGTATTAGTGCTTTAGGCAAAGATTGTTAGGTTTCGAGGTAAGATACATATGGAGTTACAGTTATAATATAATAGGTCGATTACTATAGGACAAAACATCTTATTTACTATATATAAAGATAATCATATATAGTTACATTCCACAAACCACGACGTGAACTGTACAGACCATAGCATGGTTTGTATAATTCACGTCGTGGTCTGTACAGTTCACGCCGTAGTTTGTGGAATGTAACTGTATCTTACGAAGAATAAACAGGCTCTTGAATAACTATTCTAGCTGAAGTGTAGCGTTTTTATCCTATAGGAAAATAGCGGTGAATTCCTTTTCGAAATTCGGGGTGAATGCGCCTTTCCCCAGATTCTCTTTGATCTCCTCGATCGGCCAGAAACGTCCTCCGTCCAGTTCCTCGGGATTGGGGGTGATGGGGCCATCGTAAGTGGTCCGGAAGCTGTTTACCAATTCCTTCTCTATGGAAGACTCGAATATATAACGTTTGATGAAGACAGGCGTGAAATCGGTAATGCCCAATTCCTCACGAACCTCACGGCGCAGGGCCTCTTCCACGCTTTCTCCATAATCAATATGCCCACCTACGGCCGTGTCCCATTTACCCGGTTGTATATCCTTGTTCATGGAACGTTTTTGGAGATATAGATCTCCATCCTTATTAAAGATATGTAAATGGATTACGGGATGCAGCAACTTACTTCCGCTATGACATTCCTTGCGAGTAGCCTTTCCGATCGTCTCACCTTCCTCGTTTACCAGAGGAAACCATTCTGTTCTCATATTTTAAATAGACTTTAATTTACTGATAACCGTACCTAACTCCTCATCCGTTAAATTATTTCCATACGTAGCGTAATCCAAGCGGAATGTACATCCATTCTTGTATTCAGAGCAACCATAAGCGGTTTTGCCCCGGAGGATAGAGCCTTTGTGACAGATGGGGCAAACGGGCTTATCTGTTGATGGAAGCTCCAATTCAGGAGTAGCCTCTGCTTTCTCTTTCTCTTTCTTGGCACGAGGCTTACGAGGTTTCTTTTCCTTTTTCTCCTTGGGTTCGTCTTTGGGAGTTTCTTTAGCTGCTTTAGACGTATCCTCAATCGTAATCGTTCGCCGGGTTTGGTCGGAAAGGACGTTTATGACGACCTCGTTTACCATTTGCTTCAACTCATCAAGGAAAGTACGGGCCTCATAAGTTCCCCGCTCGATCTGGCGAAGCTTCTTCTCCCAAAGACCCGTCAACTCTGCGCTTTTCAGCAGTTCCTCATGGATCGTGCCGATCAATTCCGCGCCGGTAGCGGTGGGATAAAGATTCTTACGTTCCTTTCGTATATAATTACGCTTAAATAAAGTCTCGATGATCGCCGCACGGGTAGAAGGACGGCCGATGCCGTTTTCCTTTAAGGCATCCCGCAGCTCGTCATTATCCACTAATTTACCGGCGGTTTCCATCGCCCGCAATAAAGTAGCTTCTGTATAAGGTTTCGGAGGCTGGGTCCAAGTCTCTTTC
>ERZ791617.765-NODE-765-length-16568-cov-5.17168_pt1 | contig 16568 bp, 14 predicted proteins | sample MGYA00510272_ERZ791617 | MGnify/ENA primary metagenome ERZ791617 (study PRJEB30046, sample SAMN00715200) | human gut metagenome | study: EMG produced TPA metagenomics assembly of the A metagenome-wide association study of gut microbiota in type 2...
GCAGCCAGCGACCACAGGATGTGGAAGCAGTATTTGGAAACCTCAAGAACAACAAACACTTCAAGAGGTTCCATCTTCGTGGACTTAAGAAGGTTGAAATTGAGTTCGGCCTGCTGGCCATTGCACATAATCTTGCAAAAGTAGCCTCTTAGAAAGCTTATGGTAACGAAAAAACAGTTTGAATGGATAAAATCTTCAAAAACAAGCTTGTAAACTCCTCTTTTTGAAAAAATACAAATGACTTCAACCTGAAATTAAACAAAAGAGGCCATCTCAAATTTATTTTGAGACAGCCTCTCTTGTACAAAGATAAGCATTCTTTAAATGAAGAACAAATTTGAAATCTTATAATATGAATCGTAATATGAAGATATTTAGATGTTTATAGTTATATGATATTATCTTTTCTTGTATTCTTCGATATTCCCCTTATATTTCTATTTTAGATATGCTACAACATTTTATTTTTTGGAACTTATAATCTAGATATTTCCTTAAAATGTAGTAGTTCTATAAAGAAAAAAAACAGCATAAGAGTTTTTAGGCTCAAATGCTGTTTTTCTTTATCTTTTTACATAAGTATTTGTTATATCTCCACTTTCAATATGTTCGTCTTTTTCTACGCTATAAGTCTCTCTAATAATTAACTGATTGCTTGATAGGCTTTCAATTGAAGTGTGTAGAGATTCTCCATATTCACTATCTATAATAGTATTCCCTTCGATATAAACTATTGAGGGAGAGTTATCGTACCATTTATGATTGAGGTATTCTCCATAAATAAAAGAAAATCTGTTTTCTGATATTTGCCTTATAATAACTCTTTGACTAGATTCAGTTAATATGTCAGGGTCATAAGTCTCATCCCATTCTTTTTTTTCTGCTTGATTTCCTGTTGATTCCCATCCTTTGGAGTGAGTTAACATCCATACTCCTTCCAACATATTATAATCAATAGAAGGAGCATCTTTTTTACATGCAATAAAGTTCACAGCACACAAGACCATTAATAAGGTCATTCCTAAAAATCTTAATGTTTTCATTTGTTGATAGATTAATTATTACTTGTTATGTTTCTTATCATTATAGATATGCTAATAAAGTTTATTCATAAACTTTTTCATCAATCTTATTGCCCGACTTATCGTATTCTATTTCCTTGTAATATCGTCCATTCTCATCTTTATATTTGGTAGAAGCGGGTTGTCCATTTTTATGGTAGATTGTTCTTGATATAACTTTGCCATCCTTGTACTCCTTTGTTGTACCATTCTTAAATCTAACCGTACCAGTAAATGCTTTATCACTACCTTTTTCATATCTATATCCATTGACTGTTTCAGTATCCTCACTATTGATTGTTTTATTAGGGTTACCACAACTGGTAAATGTAATGATGGATAAAAAAATAAATAAGTGTTTCATAATAATATTTATTATGCTTACCTGTCCCCAAAGGATAAGCTATAAATAAAAGAAGGTGTGGGAACACTATTAATTTTACCCTATTCTCTGGCTTCTCGCATTGCCTTGGCATGGATAAAACAATAGCCCCACACCAAACGGTATATAAGAACCTTAAAAAGCATAAGGTAGGTATATATCAAATGTGGGTGCTATTGTTGTCATCTTCATGCCATTTCAAATTTTGCGAGAATTTGAGAATAGAAGATAATTTCAATAACACCTTTCGTTAATTATGTCCTTTCAGATTGCTAACACTATAACTCACTGAAATTGTTGCAAATTTAGCGAAAGATTTTAAATAAATCTATAAGATGTAATAATAAATAATAACTTCTGCTATTGAACGCAATATCTAAGGTAGGAAAAAATTTAATTGGGGTTTATAAAGCTAACCTTGTTCTTGATTTGTCTTACCTGTTATTTAGAAGCTCAAAGATTCATAAGTCTGCAATATTTTTCCATTTTTAATTCCAAGTATCTTTTAGTAATGGCAACAAAACTATGATTGAAAAGTTCCATTAGCATTTACTAATGCTAGCTTTGAATTTTCACAATTCATATTATAAATCTGTCTGCCAAAAGTCTTTCTAAGTGAATATTTTAGTTGTTGAATTATAAATCATTATCTTTGAAGAAAAATGAATATGAAAATATCTTTTCCAGAAGCAGAAAAAATGGGGTGGGGTTATGAGGATGTTTATATTTTTGCATTTTCAGAACTGGATTATTTGACCACTGAGTTACAGAAGTTGCATAATAGCGATGAAATTAATGATATGTTAAGTTACATATTACGACTTATAAAAAAAATGTTAGACACATGGAGAACCATATTTTTAATTTATTCAGATAACCATGATTATGTATCATCTTGTATTTTATGCAGGAATATAGTTGATAATTTAGCTACTATCTATCATATATATATGGATCCTAATGAAGATGAAAAGTTGTTTAAACACTATTTATATGTTTTAGATGGAATTCTTTGTCGGTACAAAGATTATCCTGATTATAATCAATTAGTTAATAATGGACGAATTCCAGAAAATGAGTTTGCGGCATTGATAGCACAAGTTGAGGAAACTAATAAATCGGATATGCTTACCAAGGAATTTATAATTCAGCAATTAAAAACAAATTCACTTTATCAAGATAATCAAGTAATTAGTGATATTATAAATAATGCTAATTGGAGATATAAAAGTTTAAACATCTCATATAGAAAAGGAGAAAAGAATCAACATTCTTGGAAAGCATTATATAAAAAGTTGAATCCCAATCCTTATTTTTCTGCATATGCGAGTTATTTATCGGTATTTGTACATGGTTTAAGTATAAGTAATATTAATTTAGATGATTATGATGGATTATTTGAGCCTATATTAAGTTTGTCAATTATAAATATGAATTTAACTTCTACTGCAATTAAGAAAATATATAAAGAAGACATTGAATTCTATAATATAGATTTTAAGCAATCTGAAACAATGAAAAGTTTTATATATTCAACAAGCTCTGAATATTTACAAAGAATAAAAAAGCATTTTAAAAAGGACAGCTAATTTAATAGCTGCCCCTTTTCTCTCCCAATCAATAAAGCTCATTTAATCAATGAACCATTTATATCTTTCATCACCATGTAAAGCCGCATTGATTCCCAAAGCCATTTCTGTAGCATTAAGAGAACGGTCTAAGAATGAATCAATATAGCTTGACTTGTTAGCTCCAGTCAACAGGTTATAGAATTTCCACATATTAAGTTCACTTCTAAAGCTGCCAAAGTTTTCATCATTAATGTATGCTTTAGCTACACTGTTTATCTGTGTGTCAGTAAGCAACATTCTCGGCAATGCTTTCTGGTAGCCTGTGGGTAAGCATTGATAAAGTCGCATTCTACCTATTATTTGGCAGAATTGGTGTTCACTCATAGAAGTGTTACCTAATTGCTGCATAAGATAAATATGTCTGGTTGGATTATAATTATTGAAAAGTTCCAGTGCTGCACGATATAATTCTGTAGTGTTGCTTACCCTTAAATCATCCTTGTAGCCATCCGTAAAGATGCACATATTACAGCAGACTTGATTCTTAAAGCCTATAGCTAAACGGAAAAGTTCTGGAACTTTCTTTGAATATAGATTCATCTGATTATAAGCTCTTACTCCTACGATAGAAAGATTCAACTTATTTCCACCTATTGTTTCATAGATAGTAGGAATATCAATGCTGAAAGCACATCTTTCATAATAGATAGTCTTATCAGATTCCAAAAGTTGATTGGCTGGTTTGTGGATAGCTTCTGGGATTCTTCCCTTAATTATGTGGCTTGTTCTAATTGTGGCATGTTCAACCTTTTCACCACTAAAGAAAGATTGTGCTGCATCCTGTATGGTTTCCACAAACTGAGCATGATTGATTGTAAGTTCATTGTCTTTAGAGAACACTGGAGTAATGCAGTCATTCTTCAAATGATTCAATGTTATTTCCTGTGTGTTGGCTTCGATAAAATGATTGGCTGGCTTTACTGGCTCGTCCATGATAATGGTAGCTTCTTCTGCATATTCACCCAAATTCATTTTCTCACGATTTTGTGCCATAGATGGCATAATTACTAAATTTCTCATAATGATAAATTGTTTAAATGATTATTGATTGAATTAACTCCAGAGCAATGAATCGCCCATGAAGCAATGAATTGCTTCGATTCCCTCTTGGTACGATTACAAATACTCTTGGTACATTTATAGGGGTGATACGATTAGGCTATTTATATTATCTATGTATTTGTGTATCATCCTATAAAGTCTATCAATGAAGTGAGGTGAATAGTAAAATTTATAATGAATTTGGGGGTGGGGAAGTGTCTGCCAATTTTCATTTTTCCTTTGCTTGGTGTGAGGGGGTATAAAATTGGGGTATAAAGGCTCTTGCATTAATAGAAATATATCTACCAATGAGAATCAGGAGAAATATTGAGGTTTATATAAGTATCAACACTAATTTTTCATTTTGTCCAGTTTTTATTATTTTATGATATGTAAATTGCCTACCTTTATAGTATAAATAAAGAGGAATAGTAATGGTTAAAAATTTCAGCTATTGCTCTAAATCCATATATTAAGCGCGTACAGATTCCAAAATAAGACCAGAGAATGCTCTGGTTTTATTTTATCCTGAATGTCTAATTTTTCTTCCACAGCTTCCTTAATATCAAGATGAAAATCCATTAAAATTTGGACAAGGCTTTAAGATGATTTATTATCAAACAGCTTAATCGTAATTAAAGAAATGAATAAAATTGAAATCAAAATTGATAAAAATATCAAGTATTTAGGAGAAATTAAAAATATAGAACTTCCTTATGGAAAATATGATAGATTTGAACTGCCTAACGGTATATTAAATAAAGATATACCGAATTGTGGAGCTACAACAATAGCACTTGAAGATGATTATAAAACCATTATTTGCAGTCCAAGAAACAATTTGTTACGGAACAAAAAAGACCAATATCCTGATACCCTATTGGTGATTGGTGGAGTAAAAATTGATGAAGTTAAGGCTTATATAGCAAAGACTAATGTTCCAAAGATTTTAGTATCGTATGATTCCATGTATAAGTTGATATAGCGTATTACCGATAAAGAAAATTGGAGAGTTGTAGTAGATGAGTTTCAGTATATATTACAGGATAGCAGTTTTAAATCAGAGGTAGAAGTAAAGTTTTTGAAATATCTTAAAGAGTTTCCGTATGTAACTTACTTATCTGCTACTCCAATTTTAGACAGATATTTAGAGCAAATTGACTTTTTTAGTAATATGAATTATTATCATCTGGTTTGGGGAAACAAAGAAGTTGTAAAAGTGTATAGGGAACGAACTAATAATCCTATAAGTGCTGCCATAGAAATAGTAAGAGCATATCAAAAAGGAAATTTCCCTTCTGTTTTCTTAGACGGAAAAACTTATTACTCCAAAGAATGCGTGATTTATCTTAACAGTGTCAGTAATATTATCAATATAATTAAGCAGACAGAACTTTCTCCAGAAGATGTAAATATCATTGTCGGAAGTTCAGAGGATAATGATAAATCAATAGCCAAACTGGGCAGCGGATTCCAACGTGGCAGGATTCCTTTAAAAGATGAAATTCACAAAATGATTACTTTCTGTACCTCAACAGCTTTTGCAGGGTGCGATTTTTATTCCACTTGCGCTTCTACGTTTGTGATAAGTGACTGTAAAAAGATTAACACTTCAATAGATATATCAACAGACCTTGTACAGATTGCTGGGCGCCAAAGATTGACTTGTAACCCTTTTAGGAAATATCTTACTTTTATATATAATGTAAATAAGGAAGAAATAGATGATGAAACTTTCCAAAATTACTTAAATAAAAAAGTTTCACTTACGGCTAAAGAAGTTGCAGCAAATAATAATGAAAAAGACTATTTATTAAAAGCCAAACGTATAAAAGATTGCTTACGTGAATAGAAAATGCTACAGTATCAGGATTCATATACTATGTATGATAAAATATCAGGTGAATTTATTTTCAATAAGCTGGCATATATTAGTGAACAGTATGCTTATGAATTGCAGAAATATAACTATAAGAATGGGCTGATTATCAAAAAGCAATTATCTGAAAATAATTTTGATGTTACAGAAAATCAGGTGTACGGTGTTTATCGGGAACAATTGAAACATATAGTTAAAACAGAAACGTTTGTTGATAGAATGGCTCAATATTGTGAGTATAAATCAAAAGGTCTATGTTTTGACATGGTATCATTCACTCTGGAGCAAAAATATCCTGAACTAAAGTATTATTATGAAGAACTGGGGGGAGATAGAATAAAGGCACTTGGTTATAAGGAAAAGGAACTAAAAAATGAAATCAGTATCAGACATTCAACTGCAAAAATCCATTATGAACTAAATAAAATATTCAAGCTCAATATGGAATTTACTACTGAAAAAATAAAAGAACTGATGAATGAAGTTTACCTAAAATTAGGAATAGATAAAAAAGGGAAAGCCTCTGATTTAGAAAAATTATATGGATTTAGAATCCATCCATGTAAAATACCGTTAGATAATGGAGATAGAAAAAATGGTTATCGAATTATAGGAGTATAAAAAGAAAAGGGTGTTCCAACGGTTCACCCTTTAGCTTATTATGTACAATCTAATCTACTTAATTCTGTTTTACATTATTGTTCAACTTTGCAAGCTGTTCAATAAGTAAACCTTGAAGACACTGTATTTTGTCCTCACATTTGGAAGCATCCAGCTGCAATTTTTCAGTAGCTCCAATATTATTGAGAGCTTGGCAAACAAGGGTAAAGCTATATAATGAAATGCAATAATTAATAGCCTTAATATATCTGGTTTGCTTGGCTGCTTTTGCTCCGAATGCTTGTACAGTAGCTTTCATCAAAATTTCAGCCTGCTGATAAGTACGGAAATCTCCTTTAGGTAAAAGCGGACTAGTGGAAATAGCTTTGCTTTGTAAAAAAGAGGTTGTGGTACTCAATCCAAAATAACCTTGAGCTGTAGTACCGTTCATACCGAATGAATTGCCAAATCTTCTTATTTCTAAAAGTAACTGGCCTTTAGAAACAATTCCTGCAAGTCCTATCCAATCATCTTTTGAAGGACATTGTGATAGATATGCAGTAGTTGCTACATGATGATAAGCATCGGCTACACTCTCACAATCTATCAGTTCTGCTTTTAATGGAATATCTAAATCCAAAAGATTGATATTATCAGCCTTGTCAAGATAAACCATTATTTGCGGAGCTTCATTGGGAACATCTGTTAATTCCCTACCTGAATAATCGAATAACCGAACATTTTCCTTTATGAAGATGTCTGGTTTAGCAAAACAGAACACTGTCGGCAGAATCTTAGACTTATCTATTTTTTCATAGATTTTATCTTTGCTGAAATCCTTTCTTTGGATTGAAAACTCAGTAAAGGCAGGGATAATTTCCTGTTCTTTTCCGTTAATTGATACTGTGGCTATTGTGAACCACTTAGGGGCTGTAGCTGTCCCCAGATTTACATGTTTCATGTCTTTCTAAATTTAAGAAAAATTATTTGCCATCTTTTTAATAGATGACGGTTAAAATTCTCTTTGATTTGAAAGATATGCTGTTCGTCTTCTTATAGTGACCTACACCATCTGTAGGCGAGTTAGATTGTACATAATATCAAAGACCTATAGCCTTTTTCAGAAGACTAGTCATCAGGCATCAAGAACCTTTTGACAATGCAAAGATAAGGTGCATTTCTGTTAATAGCCTAATAAAAATAGAAGAATTTCAAGCATTATGCTTAGGTTGTGCGGATTGGTTAATTTATGTATATATCATTTAATGTCAGCAAAAGAAAACCCCACTTACAATATCTGCGAGTGGGATAATTATTTTATAGTAGATTCTTCATTGCATCATCTACTTGTTCATTATCAAATTTACTTAGATATATCTGGGTAGTTTTTATATCTTGATGTCCTAATGCTTGTGATATGATTCCAATGTTCACTCCAGATTTCTTTAATATAGTAGCGAATGAATGCCGAGCAACGTATGTGGTTACTTCTGACGTTATCCCTAATTCTTGAGCAAATTTTCTCAATTCAGTATTTACTTGATGGCAGATTTTATGTACTCTGTTACTTTTCTGCATGGGGGTTATATGTCGTTTGCAATGTAGAATAGGAAATAGATATTCTGCCTCCTGTTGGAAAGTAGAATATTTTGCAATTATTGTTGAGGCTTCTTTGGATAATAGGAGATTGATATTGCCATGTGTTTTTTGTCTTTGGTAAATCAGTCTGTCCTCAACAATGTTTTGACGTGTTAAGTTTGCAATATCCACGAACGAGATTCCTCCACATAAATAGGAGAAAGAAAACAAATCATGGGTAAGTTGTCTGAGTTTGCTTTGACTTGTACAATCTGCATTTATAATTTTCAGAATATCATTCTTGGATAAGGCTCTTTTAATAGTTTTGGTATTGAAGTGGCTTAGCTTGTACTCAATAAATGGGTTCTTCTCACGTGCTACAATTTTTGCTTCTATAGCTTTATTATATGTAGCTCGTAAAGTACGGAATTGATAACTGAGGGTCGTATCCTTGTTCCCCTTACTTCGCATCCAGTCCTCAAATTTTTTGCAGAAAGAAACATCTATATGACTGAAAGTATAATTCAACTTTTTACCTTTATTGAAATTGCGCAGGGTATTGTATGAGTTTAGGTAAGCATAGCTATTACCAATTCTACCTTTCTGCTTTAAATCTTCTATTATTGATAGGTAGAACTCTTCAACCGTTTTTGCTTTGATTGAATCTTTCTGTTCATTGATAAGGGAAGATGCTGTAAATTCCTCCTTTTTGAGTTCTTTATCAAGCATCTTGGACTGATATTCCATTTCAGTTTTCAGAATGATTTGTTTGATTTTATTCCTATTGGGACAATTTGTTCTTGGTTGGTTTTTACTAAAGTCCCAGTGTTGAGGATTAACGGATATGCCTAAACTTTTCATGGTGCGTTTTCCATCTTTGGCTATTCTTACCATTAATGGCGATTCTCCGTTTGCAAGCACTTTATGCTTGTAGCAAATAATAGAAATTGCAGCTTTCATAAAAAATACGGTTGACTTCTTGGTTGACTTTTCGCGTCAACCACAGCGTCAACCGCTATAGCTATATGAGTTATATAAAAACAAAAAAAGCATCGACAATCATCAGATTATCAATGCTTTTTTCCAGTCGGGGTGACTGGATTCGAACCAGCGACCACACGCCCCCCAGACGCGTACTCTAACCGGGCTGAGCTACACCCCGAATTGCGATTGCAAAGGTACTACTTTATTTTAATAAAACAAGCGCAATTCTGTATTTTTTATTGTGAAACCTTTCTTTCGGAATGAAAAATGTTTCCTTATTGCCCTTAGGATGCTTTCCGATTCGGTATAATGCCCCGGACAGCGGTTATTGCATGGTTTCGGAATAGAAGTCCAGCAGTTCGAACACCTCTTCCTTAGTGGCAATCTGATTGATCTCGATTTGTCCGACATCACGGAGCAAGGTGAAGTTGACTTCCTGGCTGGAACTGTTTTTCTTGTCGTGCAGCATGAACTCATACAGGTGGTCATAGTCCTTGCAGCCAAACATCAGTGCTCCGTAGTTTTCCTTGATGAAATGGACAGTGGTACGCAACTTCTCCTTCGGGAATCCCAGTCGGAGGTGCGAGTAATAGAGTTCACAGACCATTCCCCAGGCCACGGCATATCCGTGCAGTACGGGCTGCTGTTTTTCCAGTGCATAACTTTCAAACGCATGTCCGATGGTGTGTCCGAAGTTCAGCGCCTTGCGGATGCCTTTCTCCCGCGGATCCTGAAGTACAATGTTTTCCTTTATCTGTACAGACTGTCCGACCAGTTCCTGCAACTGCTTGTAATTGATATCGTCCAGGTCGAAACCGATCAGTTCGTTCCAGTGAGCGTCGGTGCTGATCAGTCCGTGTTTCAGCATTTCGGCATATCCCGACAGGATATTGGGGTGATCCAGGGTTTTCAGAAACTCACAGTCCAACAACACACTGTCGGCAGGAGCAAACGCACCGATTTCATTCTTTAAGGCGTTGAAATTGATACCGGTCTTTCCGCCTACCGATGCGTCTACCATGGCAAGAAGGGTTGTCGGAATGTTGATCATGTGAATTCCCCGTTTGAAGGTGGCCGCAGCAAACCCTCCCAGGTCGGTCACCATACCTCCTCCCAAATTAATCAGCAGGGAATGGCGGGTTCCTCCGCGGGAGCTCAGTTCGTTCCACACATACGCCAGGGTTTCCAGATTCTTGTGTATATCTTCTGCCCCGATCTGTATGACCGTAGTATCCTCCGGAAGACGGAGAAGCGGCAGGCAATACTGATGGGTGTGACAATCGGTCAGCACAAAGAGCTTATCATGGGGACACCGGGCCATGGATTGCTCCAGGTCGGTTTGCAGATGCTTGCAGATAATGACTTGCTGTGTACTCATAAAGATGTATTTGTTTGATGTTTGGTGCAAAAATAGAAAAAAACTCAGAAGAACATTGGCTATCGTTTACAATTAAGTATTTTTGCATGGAAATCTTGTAAAATGCTATAATTATGAAAGGAATATTACCGGTATCGTGCAGGGTTGCAGGGTATGCGCTGTTGATTCTGCTGGTATTTACTCCCATGCTTCTTTATATGTTCGGTTACGTCGATGACAGTAATTTGTTTTATATAAAATCGGGAGTCAAGTTGGGTATTTGGGCTTGTCTGTTCATGATTCTGCTGGCCCGGACTAAGGACGAGTGTGAGAAGACGGCCCAGATTCGTGGCAAGTCACTGAAATATGCCCTTTTCTTGTGGGGAATATATTATCTGTTCGTACAGGTCAGTGCAATGTGGAAGGGGGGAGTACAGACCACAGACGATTCAACCAGCATCGTGTACCTGATTCTCTGTGTATTGTGCTTTGAGTTCCTTTCCAAGAAACACCGCATCGAACAGCAGTTTAAGAAAAGGGGATAAACTCGTCGGATATGCCTCCTGGACGGGTGGGTTTAACATGGACAATATTTTAAGACTATGATAGAAAAAAAAGAAAGAGAGCAGATAGTAGCTCTGATAAAGAGAGAAGTTGTCCCGGCAATCGGTTGTACAGAACCAATTGCCGTGGCTTTGTGTACGGCTAAGGCAACGGAGGTTTTGGGATGCCGTCCGGAAAAGATAGAAGTTTATTTGAGTGCCAATATCCTGAAGAATGCAATGGGAGTCGGTATTCCCGGAACCGGAATGATCGGATTGCCCATCGCCGTGGCACTGGGAGCCCTTATCGGAAAATCGGAATATCAGCTGGAAGTGCTGAAAGATTCGACTCCGGAATGGGTAGCGGAAGGAAAAAAGATGATCGATGCCCAATGCATCAGCATTGCATTGAAAGAAAATATAGAAGAGAAACTGTATATTGAAGTCTCTTGTTCGGGAGAGAACGGAACGTCAAAGGCCATCATCAGTGGCGGACATACGCATTTTGTATATGTCAGCAAGGGTGATGAAGTGCTTCTGGATGCCTGCTCCGGCAAGGAATCGGAACAGGAAGCGGGCGACGTACAGTTGTCATTGAGAAAAGTCTATGATTTTGCCACTACGGCTCCGTTGGAAGAAATCTCCTTCATTCTTGAGGCCAAGCGCCTGAACAAGGCTGCGGCCGAACGCTCTTTCCACGAAAAATACGGTCATGAACTGGGACGTATCCTCCGTGGAAGCAAGAGTGAGAAGGATGTCATGGGCGACAATACGTTTACACACATTCTTTCTTATACCTCTGCTGCCTGCGATGCGCGTATGGCGGGTGCCATGATTCCTGTCATGAGTAATTCGGGCAGCGGTAATCAGGGAATTGCAGCTACCTTGCCGGTAGTGGTCTATGCCGATGACAATCATAAGAGTGAGGAAGAACTGACACGTGCACTGATTCTGAGCCATCTCACAGCAATCTATATCAAGCAGAGCCTGGGACGTCTGTCGGCGCTGTGCGGATGTGTGGTGGCGGCTACAGGAAGCAGCTGTGGTATTACTTATCTGATGGGAGGAGGATATCAGCAGGTGATGTTTGCCGTACAGAACATGATTGCGAACCTGACAGGTATGATTTGTGACGGTGCCAAACCGAGTTGTGCGCTGAAACTGACGAGTGGGGTTTCTACGGCTGTCTTTTCGGCCATTCTGGCGATGGAGAAGAAATGCGTGTCATCCATCGAGGGAATCATCGAGGAGGACGTAGACCGGAGTATCCGTAACCTGACCCGAATCGGATCGGAAGCAATGAATGAAACAGACCGGATGGTCCTGGATATGATGACTCACAAGCACTGTGATTGATAGTACCCTGTACTGGCTATGAAGGAAAATCAGGATACAGTGTATATTCATGGATTGATTTCAGAGGGAGAGCATCTGCGTCAGGATTTTAAATTTGCGATTTCGGATCCTCGGAAAATCGCGAGGAGTCTGTCTGCTTTTTCCAATACGAAGGGAGGCCGGTTGCTAGTGGGTGTGAAAGACAACGGCAGGATAGCCGGAGTGGACTGGGAGGAAGAGGTGTATATGATTGAGGCTGCGGCCGAGATGTATTGCAAGCCGGTGGTTCCGCTGGTCAACCGGCGGTTCCGGGTGGAAGGAAAGGATGTGCTGGAGGTGTATGTGGCCGAAAGCGACCGGAAGCCGGTCTGTGCTTTGGATGAATCGAACCGTCCGTGGGCGTATGTGCGGATTGCGGATGAGAATATTCTGGCTTCGGCTGTACATCTGGAAATCTGGAAGAATGCCGAAGTGGAGAATGCGCCTCGTGTGGTATATACGGGAGAAGAGAAAAAGTTGCTGGAGGTACTGGACAGGGAAGGTAAACTGACACTGAATCAGTGCAGTCGGAAGAGTGGGTTGGAACGCAGGGTGTGTACGCGGCTGCTGGCCGACTTTATCCGTTTTGAACTGGTGGAAGTGGTGTTCGTTGAGCATACTTTTTATTTTAAACTGAAAGATACTGACTGAAATACGATAAAAGATGCCTATCTTTGTATCGGAAATGGAATGATAAAATAACAAACGTAATAATATGGGTATTTTTACACTTTTTAAAAAGAAACAGCAGGAAGAGGCTGAGGATGTGGTACGCGTAGGGGGCATGGAGGATTTCATGACATTGATCCGGGTGTATTACCAGGCTGTAATGGCCGCACAACTGGGCATTAGTAATATCAACTTCTTGCCGGATATGGCAGTGTTCAAGCGTACACTGAAAATTCCTACTCAGAACAATAAACTGGGTATTGCGGAAAAGTCGCGCTGCAAGAAAATGTTGGTGGAAATTTATGGACTGAACGATGCGTTCTTCAAGGAAATTGATGCGTCTATCAAGAAAAACTGCAAGAATGTGAATGATATCAAGAATTATCTGTTCATGTTCCAGGGATTCAGCCAGGACCTGATGATGGTGATCGGCAACCTGATGCAGTGGAAGTTCCGCATGCCGGGAATGTTCAAGAAGATGTTGCGTAATATGACGGACAAGGCGGTACATGATATCCTGACCAAGCTCGACTGGAAGGATGACAGTGTGCATAAGACTTGTCTGAATATCCGCCGTTACCAGCATGCGCTCGGCTATTCGGAAAGCTGGATGAGTGACTATGTATATAATATCGTAGTACTGGCAAAGAAAGAGCCGAAACCTAAGGCATAACGGCTGAAGATATGGAGGGATTGCCTTTGGTGGAGAATCATCCGCTGGAACCTTTTCTGCCTGCAGGGGCGAAGCTTCTGATGTTAGGGAGTTTTCCGCCTCAGCAGAAACGGTGGAGCATGGATTTCTTTTATCCGAATATCCAGAATGATATGTGGCGGATTTTCGGATTTATTTTTTTCGGTGACAGGGATTTTTTTCTGAAGCCGGGGAAAAAGGCTTTTGATAAGGAGAAGATTGCCGGTTTCTTAAGTGAAAAGGGGGTGGCACTGTATGATGCGGCTTCGAGTGTGAGGCGTCTGCAGGACAATGCTTCGGATAAATTTCTGGAGGTGGTTGAGCCGACTGATATCGGATTACTGTTGAGGCAGTTGCCGCAGTGCAGGGGGATTGTGACTACCGGGCAGAAGGCGACTGATGTAGTCTGTGAGACCTTTCATATTGAACCTCCTTCGGTGGGAGAGCGGCAGTCGTTTGAATTTGCCGACAGGAAGTTGTATCTGTACCGTATGCCTTCTTCCAGCAGGGCTTATCCTTTGAAATTGGAAAAGAAAGCGGAAGTCTACCGGAAGATGCTGGCAGATTTTGGTTTGATAGAAATGGATAATTTTTAAGCGAAACGCTTGCATATATAAAAAATTGTCGTACCTTTGCACACGCAAACACGGGAATAGCTCAGTTGGTAGAGCATCGGTCTCCAAAACCGAGTGTCGGGAGTTCGAGCCTCTCTTCCCGTGCAACGAACGAGGGCTGAAACATCAAGTTTCAGCCCTCGTTCGTTTATGGATTAATAAATCTGGGTCGGCGGTTTGTATTTGACGTAAAAGCATACAAGCCAAGAAGATTAACTGACGATGAACCAGGGGCATCATAATGTGGATCTGGCCGTCATCGTTTTTGTTTTCAATAAAAACCAATTCCAGAAGATTGCATTTCAATATAGAAACGTTTAGGCGATTCGTTCTTTAGAGTATTGTAAGGTACTTCCTGGTAAGTATTGCAGCTTTTTACAATATTTTTTTCGATAATTCTTTTTGCTTTGAAATTTTCAATTCTTGAAACATAAAATGCCGGTGTCAGAGCCTTTGTTTGCTCTGCATTCATATTCTGTGAGTACAGTATGTGGTACCTGAAACTGATAGGGGTATCTGCAGCAGTAAAGTCTTCTCCATAAGATTTTGAGGGAAAATCTTTTTTCATGTCGCAAAACTGATATATATGGTCTAGCAGTTTTTTATCATTTATTACTACAGAAGAATGAGGTGCGACACAAATCGTAGCATTGCTTTTGTAGGTCTTTGTTTTTGTCCGAGAGACCCATACGGTTACATCTACGTTGTCAAACAATGATTTAGAATAGCCATTTAAGACGAAAGACGAGGAAGCAAGCGGTATATATAGATTTTCATCTGTTTTATTGTGAAATGTAAATGCTGCGTTCCCCAAATGCTGCCAAAAGTTAAAGGAGACGTAACAATCTTCATTCTCAACAATGTACTGGTTGTTTTGTTCTTTTAGATTTGATGTAACGTCATAAACTTGGTAATAATAAGAACCACATGATGACATGACTATGGTAGTAAATAGAAGAAATAGTAATTTTTTCATATTGTATTTATTTTATTTATCTGTTCAAAACTAAGTCAATGTTCGATAGAAGTGCTTGTCTTTTATCGAGCCGCACGTTGCACCTCTTCCATAACCCTCAGGAAATTGCCTCCCCAGATCATCTGGATTTCTTCTTCGCTGTAACGTTCGTGCAACAACCGGCGGGTGAAATTGATCATTTCCGAAGAGTCGTTGCAGCCGATGATGCCGCCATCGCCGTCGAAATCACTGCCGATACCTACATGCTCTATGCCGATGAGGTTGACCATGTGGTGAAGATGGTCAATGGCATCGCAGATGGTTGCCGGGCGGTCTGAGCGCAGGAAACCGCTATACAGGCAGACTTGTACGACACCTCCCTGGCGCGCAATGGCACGGAGCTGTTCGTCGGTCAGGTTGCGGGGATGGTCGCAGATTGCCCGTGCGGAAGAATGAGAGCATACCACCGGCTGGCGGCTGATCTCAAGCGTTTCATAGAAACTTCTTTCTCCGGCATGCGAGAGGTCGACCATCATTCCGGTGCGGTTCATTTCCCGGATGACTTCCTCTCCGAACGCAGTGACTCCTGTCTGTGCGTCGTTGTATCGTGCCGAACCACAGATATCGTTGTTGCCGTTGTGGCATAAGGTCATGTAGACGACTCCCCGTTTGCGGAAGCGGGCCACGTTGCTCAGGTCTTTTCCGATGGCATATCCGTTTTCAATACCCAGCATGATGGCTTTTTTCCCTGCCTGTTTCAGTCGGTACAGGTCGGAAGGCGTATAGGCAATGTCTACGGCCGTGCAGTTCATGGCCACCATCCTTTCAATCTCATTCAGTATCCGGTCGGCCTTTGCGGTGGCAGCCAGCAGAGCCTCGTCGGTCCGTTCCTTTTGTTCCAGATAAGCCACCATGATAGTGGCATCCTGTCTGCCTTCCGTCATTTTATGCAGGTCGACTTTGATTTTAGAGTCTCTTGATGCAAAGTTGATCTGCTGGTCAAAGAACATGGGAGTATCGCAATGGGTATCGAGGGTCAGTATCTTCCGGTGGAGTTCTTTGGCACTCCTGAAGGAAGTAGCTTCCTGAATGAGCCAGTGGAACAGCGGCATCATGTATTCGTCCTGATTGAGGATAAAGCACTCCGGATGCCATTGTACTCCCAGAATCGACTTATATTCGGTACTTTCTATGGCTTCGATGACGCCAT
>ERZ791617.773-NODE-773-length-16453-cov-2.65502_pt1 | contig 16453 bp, 13 predicted proteins | sample MGYA00510272_ERZ791617 | MGnify/ENA primary metagenome ERZ791617 (study PRJEB30046, sample SAMN00715200) | human gut metagenome | study: EMG produced TPA metagenomics assembly of the A metagenome-wide association study of gut microbiota in type 2...
AGGCGGCGCCGGAAGGCGACGCCAACAGTGGGACGCACGCGAAAAGGCAAGCTGCCTGCTGCTGTTTGCAGTAGTGGTGGCAGTTGTTGGCAGTAAAATAATTTACCTGCTGTCGGAGCAGGGCTTCTACTTTGGCGTTTTCCGCCAAATCTATGATTGGACGGTGCTGTATCTATGAATAAGCTTAAAGGCTGGCTGGCGCTTGTGCTACTGCTGCTTTCCTGGTGCGCACTGTACTGGATTACCGGCAGCAGAACGCCATGGAACCAGTTTCATGTTAACAATGACGGCTCCGGTGTGAGCGTTTATCTGGGTGATATCCCAACACAGAATTATGACCGCATGGGCTTTACTAAGGCGGTAGTGCGTTATGCTGCCGACGAAGAAGGCTGGATTGTCGGTACGGAGCGTGGCGAGCTCTTCCTCTTTGACAATGAAGGACGTCAGAAATGGAAACGTTCCCTTGGCATAGGCAAGCTGATTGCTCTGTGCCTTACGTCTGACGGCAAACTGGCGATAGTAGGCGAGCAGAGCGCTGAAGGCAGGCTGTATGCTGTTGATGTTCATACGGGTGATATCCGTTGGCAGTATAATAGTGCTGACTTCGTCGGCTCCGATGCTTCGCAGCGTTCCTATCCGTCGGTGGTGCATATTGCAGTCGACAATGAAAATAATGTCTATGCCAACGCTTACCGCTTTTTGATGCGCAAGGACGGCAGCAGAGGCTACAATGCAAAAATGCTGGCTGTAAATGAGGAGGGTAAGTTGCTGTGGCAGTTCCCCAAGAATGAGGTTATCGACAGCTGGATAAACTGGTGCGATGTCAACGATAATAACGGCAGAGCAGTGTTTTCTACTTCTGCCTACGATTACCGCGAGGATATGAAGTATAAGGATACGATGTATTTCCTTGATAAAAGAACCGGCGAGCTGCTTAATTCAACGCATGTGCCGCCGATTCAACCGTTTGATAACACAGTTATGCGCGGCAGTCCCAACTTCAGTGCGGACGGCAAATATCTGGCAGCAGGAGCCAGTGACGGACGCGGAATTTTCTTTGACGAAACCGGCAAAATCATTTGGACAAGGTCTGTATCTAAGCCGCAGCAGGTGGATGGTGCATATGTAAATGCCAGCGGCCGCGACGGTTTCGTAACACCCTACGGCGTACTCTTTACCACGATTAACACCTTTAACCGTGAAAATTGGCAGCTGCCGACGCCGGTAGAACACCCGAGCAATAACAGTATTTTTGTATTCAATACAGACGGTACCTTCCGCTATCAGTATATGGCAGACGGTACGATGGAGGAAATTGCTTTCGCCGGCAGGCTGGCGGCCTGCGCGGTGGGGCGCAACGTGCGCACGCACAATTACAAGGCGCACGGAGCACTGGTGCTGGACCTGAAAACAGGCAAAAAGTACAGCTATTTCCCAACCGAAGGACCTTGTCAGGCGATTGGTATTTCACCTGACGGACAGTGGCTGGCAGGTGTGGAGGCGCCGGCACTGACTCCGGATGGCAAAATTATCGGTGCTTACCGTTTACATATCTGGAAAAATAACGCAGGAGGAGCAAAGTAAATGTTAGAAAAAATAATTCATTATTATAAGCCCTATAAGCTGATTTTGCTTCTGGTGCTGATAGGCTCATGCTTCTCGGCCTTGATGGAGCTGGTCTTTCCTTATATTGTAAGACAGATGCTCAACGTCGAAATTCCACAGAAGAATCTTGACGAGCTTTTTTACTGGGCAGGCATACTGGTAGTATTGTATCTTATCAACTTTGGACTGCTTTTCGCAATTAACTATTATGGACGTGTGATGAGCTCCGGCATTGAAAACGACATGCGCCGTGATTTATTTGCGCATATGGAAAAAATGTCCTTCCGCTTTTTTGATAATGCCCGCACAGGTCAGCTGCTGTCGCGTATTACGAGCGATATCGTGGAAATCAGTGAGCTGACATTTAAAGGTCCGAATGACCTTCTCATCTGCACCATCAGTATGCTGGGTACGATTTTCATGATGCTTTACCTGAACCCCTTCCTTGGTTCTATTATCAGCGTGCTACTGCTTTTCAAGGCAGTGCATTCTGTTTATGTTAACAGGAAGATGAAGCGTGCCTTCCGCCGTAGCCGTGAAAAGTCCGGTGAGGTTTCGGCGCAGGCAGAGGAGGCACTGAGCGGTATCCGTCTGGTGAAGGCCTTTGCCAACGAGCCGTTGGAGCTGGAACGCTTTATGCGCAAGAGCAACGAGCTTATGCGCGTGCGTAATGAATCCTTTGGCATCTTGTCATACTTTAACGGCACTATTACCTTCTTTACCAATATTACTAACCTTGTTGTATTAGTCTGCGGTGGTGTGATGGTTGCTGATGGCCAGCTGCCGCTGAGCGATTTTGTCGCTTTCTTCCTATATGTCAACATCTTTATGAAGCCTGTTTTCCGTCTGCTGATGTTTACGGAAATGTACCAGCGCGGTATGGCCGGTTACAATCGCTTCAATGAGATGATGCAGCATGAGGTGGAGATTGACGATGCGCCTGATGCGATTGCTGCAGGTGAGATTAAGGGCTGCATTACCTTTGAGAATGTAACCTTTGGCTATCTGCAGGATAAGCCGGTGCTGAAGCATTTTGATCTTGATATTGCTCCCGGTGAAAAGGTGGCCTTTGTGGGTGCTACGGGTGCAGGCAAAACGACGCTGGCAAGCCTGCTGCTGCCGGGCTGGTCGCTGGGCAGCTATATCTCCCAAGCCTGCTGCTGCGCTTTTACGAGCCGACGCAGGGCAGAGTGCTGCTTGACGGCGTAGATATCAGAAAGTATAAACAGAGCTACTTGCGCAATCATGTAGGTTTGGTGCAGCAGGATGTTTTCCTCTTCAGCGATTCTGTTAACTTTAATATTGCATATGGCAAGATTAAGGCAAGCGAGCAGGAGATTGAGCAGGCTGCCAAGCTGGCGGCTGCTGATGACTTTATCGGCGCGCTGCCTGAGGGCTATGAAACTAAGGTCGGTGAGCGCGGCGTGAAGCTGAGCGGCGGGCAAAAGCAGCGTATTGCTATTGCCCGTGCCTTCCTGAAAAATCCGCCGGTAATGGTTTTTGACGAAGCGACGAGTGCGCTTGATACCAAAACGGAAAAGCAGATTCAGAAGTCCCTGGATAAGCTGGCTGAAAGCCGCACTACGCTGATTATCGCACATCGTCTGTCTACGATTATCAACGCTGACAGAATTGTGGTGCTGCATAACGGTGAAATTGCGGAAATCGGCACACACAAAGAACTGATGGCCCTTGGCGGCATTTATAAGCGCCTTTATGAGCTGGATGAACAGGATTAAGCTTAAAAATTAAATTTAAGCAGACGGAGCAGTTAGATTGCCTTTCGGGCAGATAATTGCTCCGTTTTTTATGCTATGTATACACTTGCGGAGCTTTGCGCTTATTGACATTCACAGGCAAAAATTATATAATCTTTTTATATGCAATCTTTGTCTGCTGCGGTAATTTCCGCAGTAATGCAGTATTATTTTTCGAAGGAGCGAATGAACTACTATGAAATACATGACTGGTAACGAAATCCGCGAAAAGTTTTTGAAATTTTTCCAAGATAGAGGCCATCTTATGCTTCCGAGTGCTTCCCTGATTCCTCAGGATGACCCGACTCTGCTGATTATCGGTGCAGGCATGGCACCGTTCAAGCCGTTTTTCACCGGCAAAATGAAACCGCCTGCTACTCGTATCACCACCTGCCAAAAATGCGTGCGTACCGGTGATATTGAAAACGTTGGCCGCACTGCGCGCCACCATACCTATTTTGAAATGCTGGGCAACTTCTCCTTTGGCGATTACTTCAAAAAAGAAGTTATCCCCTGGAGCTGGGAGTTCCTGACCAAGGAGCTTGGCCTGCCTGGCGATAAGCTGTACATCACCATCCACACTGAGGATGATGAAGCTTTTGATATCTGGCACAATGTTGTAGGTGTTCCTGAAGACCACATTGTACGCCTGGCTGATAACTGGTGGGAAATTGGCAGCGGTCCGTGCGGTCCTGACTCCGAAATCCACATCGACCTCGGTCCTGAACGCGGCTGCGGCAAACCGACCTGCGGCCCCGGCTGTGACTGCGACCGTTTCCTGGAAATCTGGAACCTGGTATTTACCCAGTTCAACCAGATGCCTGATGGCACCTATCCACCGCTGAAAAACAAGAACATTGATACCGGCGCCGGCTTAGAGCGTTTGGCAAGTGTTGTTCAAGGCAAGCCGTCCAACTTTGAAACTGATCTGATTTTCCCGATTATTGAATATGCAGCTAAGATTGCTAATGTTGAATATGGCAAGGACAAGGCTCCCGACGTTTCCCTGAAGGTTATCGCTGACCATGTACGCAGCATGACCTTTATGATTGGTGATGGTATTCTTCCGTCCAACGAAGGCCGTGGCTATGTACTGCGCCGTATCCTGCGCCGTGCTATCCGTCACGCTCGTCTGTTGGGTATCAACGAGATGTTCCTGACCGGTGCTGTTGACGTTGTTATCGGCATGTTCGGTCACGCTTACCCCAACCTGGTAGAGAAGGCTGACTTCATCAAAAAGGTTGTGGAAATGGAAGAAACCAGCTTCCTGCGCACTCTGAAACAGGGCTGCGAGCTGCTGAACGAGGAGATTGAAAAGCTGAAGGCTGAAAACAAAACCGTGCTCGACGGTGCAACTGCTTTCAAGCTGAACGATACCTTTGGCTTCCCCTGGGAACTGACTGAAGAAATTCTGGAAGAAGCCGGCATGACTATGGATAAAGAAGGCTTCGACGCTGCGCTGGAGGTTCAGCGTAAAATGGCGCGTGAAGCACGCAACGATAAAGAGGGCCGTCCGGTTGTTTATAACACCAGCGGCATCAATGTTGCTGAACTGAAGGTTGACGAAGCTGCAACCGAAGCTAAGATTGTAAAAATGTATCCTGCGCATGACGCACAGCCGATTGAAAACGCTGCTGACGGCACTGATGTTGCTGTTATCTGCGACGTTACCGCTTTCCATGCTGAGGGCGGCGGCCAGCTGGGCGATATCGGTACTATTACCGCTTCGACCGGCGTTATCGCTGTAAATGTTACCAAAAAGCTGCCTGACGGCGCTGTTATTATGATCGGTTCCGTAACCGAAGGCACTGTTGCTGTAGGTGACGCTGTTACCTTTGCTGTAGACAAGGCACGCAAGATGGATATCGCTCGTAACCATACCGCAACCCATCTGCTGCATGCTGCTCTGAAACAGGTTCTGGGTGCCCATGTTAACCAGGCCGGCAGCTATGTTGGTCCGGACCGTCTGCGTTTTGACTTCTCCCACTTCTCTCAGTTAACTGCTGAGGAGCTGAAGGAAGTAGAGGCTATTGTCAACGAGCAGGTGCTGGCTGGCAAAGCTGTTAATATTGAAGAGCTGCCGATTGAGGAAGCTAAGAAGAAGGGTGCTACTGCTCTCTTCGGTGAAAAATACGGCAATATTGTTCGTGTTGTTACCGTTCCGGACTTCTCCATGGAATTCTGCGGTGGCAGCCATGTAAGCAATACTGCTCAAATCGGTATGTTCAAAATCGTTAGCGAAGGCTCCAGCGGTGCAGGCGTGCGCCGTATTGAGGCTGTTACCGGTCATGGTGCTGTGGCTCATGTAAATGCTACCGAGGAAATGGTGAACGGTCTGGCTGCTGAGCTGAAATGCCGCTGCTGCGACGTTCCGACTCGTCTGGAGGCTCTGCAATGCGAGCTGAAGGCAGCACAGAAGAAGGCCGAAGAGCTGGCTGCAGAAATCGCTAAGGCGCAGGTAAGCAATGTTGCTGATCAGATTAAGGATGCTAACGGCGTTCCTGTTCTGGTACAGAAGGTTAATGCTGACAGCGTTGACGCTCTGCGTAATCTGGGTGACCAGATGCGTGATAAGGTGGGCGGCGTTGTTGTGCTGGCTGCTGTTATGGGCGAAAAGGTAAGCATTCTGACCATGGCTACTAAAGATGCAGTTGCTAAAGGCGTACATGCGGGCAACATCGTTAAGGCTGTTGCTAAGCTGTGCGGCGGTGGCGGCGGCGGTCGTCCTGATATGGCACAGGCCGGTGCTAAGGACGTTGCTAAGGTTGATGAAGCACTTGCTGCTGCTTTTGATATCGTTGCTGCTATGGTGAAATAATTACTTCGTTTAGCAGACGTTGAATTAAATATTACCTAAAAATAAAACTGACGAGGCAAATTTTGCTTCGTCAGTTTTTGTATGTCTGTAATAGTGCTTTCAGCCGGTTTGATTACAGTTGTAAAAACCGCTTGCCGAGAAGCATTTTTTGTTAAGCGTTATTGCAACGCCGATAATATTTTTACTATGTATTTTTTGACAAAGAGTCCGAATCGTGATAAATTCATATTAGCAGGAGTTTTTATTTTGAGCGGAGGCTATGTCTCCCTATGTGTATATGTTATGAAGGAGGTTTTTCTTATGGCAGAAGATTTTGTTGGTGTAAGCGGTTCTCTTAATGAAAGCTTTGTCGGTGCAGCCAATGATAAGCTGTTCGAGGTTCCTTTTGAAGCACTGGAGGTGCGCATGGCTAAGGAAAAACCGCAGCTTGTGCCCGGACTGACGGCTTTGAAGAAGGCTATGTCTGCGCCTGCGTTTGAGCGTCTGATTAGCCCGCTGCTGAATATTAACCTGGGCGATGATGCGTTGCTGCTGGTTGCCGGCGATGAAAGAGTGCGCACGGAGCTGATCGGCAAGTATCTGCCTGTGATTAAAGCTGCTTTTAATGTTAGCAATGTGCGTGTTGTCGGTGGTGCACGCAACGGCTTGGACGCATATTGAGGCTGTGAGTTTGTAGTTTTATAATGTGTATAAAAAAACGTCGTGAGCTTATGAGTGCTGATCATTGCTTACGACGTTTTTTGTAATTAACGTTTTACATTCTTATAAGCATTGCAAGCTTATCTTTACAAGCTGCCTGCTCTGTCCAAAAAGCCACGCAGAATGTCGCAGGAAGCAGCGAACTTAGCTTCTTCTTCTTCCGTCAGCTTCAGTTCAAGAATCTCTTCGATACCGTTCTTGCCGATGACACAGGGTACGCCGGCAGCAACGTTCTTCTGACCGTATTCGCCGTTGAGTGCGGTGGAGCAGGGCCAGATGAGCTTCTGATCATGGAAGATAGCCTTAATCAGCATGCAGGCAGCATTGGCAATACCGAATTCTGTGCAGCCTTTACCGTCAACCTCGATATCACCGGCTCTTTTAACCTGCAGCTGCAAATCATCCAGACTGAGTGCAGCCAGCTCCGGACGTTCGCTGCGCAGCTGGGCAAAGCTCTTGCTGCCGATGCGGATGCGGGACCAGACAACGAAGCTGGAATTACCGTGCTCACCCATGCAGAAGGCTTGGATAGATTTACGGCTGTAGCGGCGCTGAGTACGCGCAGCAGGCGGTAGCTTTCCAGGCTGGTGCCGGTGCAGAAGCAGCGATGCGAATCCCACTGCATCTGACGGCGGATATGCTCGCAGATAATATCTGCAGGATTGGAAATGCTGATCATAATTCCCTTGAAGTCAACCTGTTTCAGGTGGCTGATAACTTCGTTAGCCATCTTGATGGAATCATCAAACATATCCAGACGAGTTTCGCCGGGACGACGGCTGCGGCCGAAGGCCATTACCAGAATATCTGCGTCATTGAGCTCACTGTATTCACCGGCGCGGATTTTTGCGTCGTGACCGCAAAGAGCACCGCTGACGCAGTCGTCCAAATCCAGTGCCTGTGCTGCAGCTTTTTCCTTAAGAATATCAATCAGTACAATATCATCTGCTTCACCGGATTGGATGAGCGCTAAAGCAACGTGAGAGCCGACGTGACCTGCGCCGACGATTACAACCTTACGAGTTTTGAACATAACAGAGACCTCCTTATGAAAACAGGGAACCGTCCCCACTTGTGCTGGAGATAGCTCCCTCATTTTTTCTATGCGGTGAAAATATGCCGGTGCAGTATTTATCCCGCTTCGCTATTTTATTTGTTTGCTTCTGCTTCGGCAATAACTTTATTGATATCTTCGATAAGAGCATCAACATCAATGCCGTGAGCGCCAGCGCCTTGACCGATGGTTTCGAAATGAGCAGCCATGCAGCCGATGCAGCCCAGACCATATTCAGCGAAAACCTCCATGATTTCAGGATGGTTTTGAACGGCTTCAATAATGCCGGTATCTTTAGTAACCATTGTATAAGTCTCCTTTTTATAAAAATTGTACACGAAATCCGTACTCATTCATTATATCATCTGTGCTTCTAAAAGCCAAATTTATTACTGAAAATTTTTTGCGAAATAAGCTTGACAGAGTTCACGTTTTTTTGATTATTTTTTCACATTAAGCCGTGAAATACTTGCGTTTACGGCTAATAAACGATATAATGGAGAAAAGTGGTGCAATGTGGGTAAAAAGGGGGCGACAAAATGCTTTTAGGTGAATACGAACACACTCTGGATGCAAAAGGTCGTCTTGCTATGCCTGCTAAGCTGCGTGAAAGTTTGGGCAGTAAGTTTATAATTACCAAAGGTCTGGACGGCTGTCTTTTTGTTTACGATATGGAGCAATGGCATCAGTTGGAACAGAAGCTGGCAGCCTTGCCGATGAGCCGCAAAACAGCGCGTGATTTTACACGTTTTCTCTTTGGCGGTGCCTGCGAGGGCGAATGTGACAAGCAGGGCAGAGTGCTTTTGCCGGCAAACCTGCGTCGTCATGCCGGTCTGGAAAAGGATGCTGTGATTGTGGGCGTAGGCAGCAGAGCCGAAATTTGGGATGCAGGCCGTTGGAACGAATATAACGAAGAAAATGCCGAGGATGTGAGCGAGCTTGCAGAGCAGCTTGCTGACTTAGGAATATAAGATTGGTGTTGGCTATGGAATTTAAGCATACAAGTATTCTGCTCGCTGAGAGCGTGGACTTTCTGATAACAGATAAAAATGGTATTTACGTGGACTGCACTATGGGCGGTGCAGGTCATAGCAGTGCGTTTGCCGCACAGCTGGAGGCAGGCGGTCTTTTGATTGGCATTGATCAGGATGATGATGCTATTGCTGCCGGTTCCGAACGCTTGCTGAACAAATTTACCTGCAAAACCGCAGTTGCCAAGTCCAATTTTGAAAATTTTTCCCAGGTATTGGATTCTATGGGAATCGATGAAATTGACGGTATCTTTTTTGATCTTGGTGTTTCGAGCTATCAGCTGGATACACCGGAGCGTGGTTTTTCGTATATGCATGACGGACCTTTGGATATGCGCATGAATAAAGAAGCAAGTCTGGATGCAGAGTACATTGTAAACCACTATAAGGAAGAAGAGCTGGCGGATATCATTCACCGTTACGGTGAGGAACGTTGGGCGAAGCGTATCGCACAGTTTATTGTGGCGGCACGCAAAGAAAAGCCGTTGACTACTACCTTTGAGCTGGTGGATGTCATCAAAAAGGCTATTCCCAAGGGAGCAAGACTTGACGGTCCGCATCCGGCGAAGCGTACCTTTCAGGCTATCCGCATAGAGGTAAACAACGAGCTGGGAATTTTGGCAGATACTATGGAAAGAGCCGTGAACCGCTTAAAGAGCGGCGGCCGTATCGGTGTCATTACCTTCCATTCGCTGGAGGACAGAATTATTAAGCAGACCTTTGCCAAGCTTGCCAAGGGCTGCACTTGCCCGCCGCAGCTGCCGGTGTGCGTATGCGGTAAAAAGCCTTTGCTGCGCAAAACAGGCAATATTGTTCCATCCAAGGCAGAGGTGGAAGAAAATCCGCGCAGCCGCAGTGCGCGCCTGCGTTATGCAATTAAGATTTGACAAATGCACATAGATAAATTTTGATGTTTTGATGAAGGGTGATTTTGATGCTTGCCAGAAAATACGATAATTATGCTTGGCAGGAGCAGCCTGCCGAGCAATATGAGGTTCAGCAGCCTGCCCGCAGAAAAGTACATAGACCTGATCCGAGAAGAGTGCTGCGCAACAGAATTCTTAAAGCATTTTTACTTATTATGGCAGCTTATTTTATTGTTGTTTTACGCAGTAACGCTATGGTGCAATATGGCAATGAGCTGGTGAGCCTGCAACAGCAGGAGGCTCAGCTTATCACCAAAAACAACGAGCTGAAAATCGAGGTTGAGCAGCTGAAGGGTCCTGACCGTATTATCGGTTTGGCCGAACAGTATTTGGGTATGAGTGTTGCCCGCAGCAATATTTATGTTAAGGCTGGCGGAAGCAGCAATTCTTTGGCTGTGCATAACAAATAAACATAGCCATTCAGTTTATATTGTGATATAATTTGAATGGGTTTTTGGGAGGCAGCCTTTTGGCTGCCGTTTCAATTTAAATTCTATACTATAATTAAACTAGAAGTAATTTACGGCTTTGCTCCTTGAAGGGCAGAACGTAAAACAGGGGGGTTAATAAATGGAAAAGCAATTAGCTTCACTCCTTGCCTTATTGCCGCAGGCTGAGGTAATTGGCAGTGCCGATAAAGTTATTACTGATGTAACTGCCGATTCCCGTGCGGTGGTAGCCGGCAGTCTTTTTATCTGCCTGAAGGGTGCAACTGTAGACGGACATAAATTTTTGACGATGGCTGCCGAGAAGGGCGCTGTTGCTGCGCTGGTGGAGGACGTTCCCGCTGAAGTACCGCAGGGTGTTACTCTTATTAAGGTTGCTGATACGCGTGAGGCTATGGAGCTGGTAACGCCGTATTTTTATGATTATCCGGGACGCAAGCTGAGAATGATCGGCGTGACCGGTACTAACGGCAAAACAACCTCGACGAATATTATTCGCCTGATTCTGCGTAAGGCAGGCTATAAGGTTGGTCTGATCGGCACTATCAATATTATGATTAACGATGAGATTACCGAATCTCATAACACTACTCCGGACGTAGTTGACCTGCAGAAAACACTGTACGCTATGTGCTGCGCCGGCTGTGACTACTGCGTAATGGAAGTTTCCAGCCATGCTTTGGCGCTGAAGCGTGTGGCAGGCATTGAATATGACTGCGCTGTGCTGACGAATATTACCCAGGATCACCTGGACTTCCATAAAACAATGGAAAACTATCGCGATGCCAAGAGCCTGCTCTTTGAGCATCTGACCGACGGCAGTAAGCCGAATAAAAACGCTGTCTTCAATATGGATGATCCAAGCTCCGCAATTATCCGCGAGCGTACCAAGGCCAACGTGCTGACCTACGGCGAAGGCCATGATAATGACATCTATCCGCTGAGCTTTACGGTAGAACCTAAGCATATGCAGCTGCTGTTGCATACTCCGGTGGGCGAAATGGACCTGGAGCTGAAGATTACCGGCGAGTTCAACGTGTATAATGTTATGGGTGTTATCGGTGCAATGCTGGCTGAAAATATTGACAAGGATATCATTGGCTCCGTACTCGACGGTTTTGACGGCGTCCCTGGACGTTTCCAGCTTGTTGAGGCAGGACAGCCTTATACTGTTATTGTAGACTACGCACATACTCCCGACGGTTTGGAGAACGTGCTGAAAACAGCGCGCTCCATTACCCGCGGTAAGCTGTGGGTTGTGTTCGGCTGCGGCGGTGACCGTGACAACAAAAAGCGTCCGCTGATGGGTGCGCTGGCGCTGGAGCTGGCTGACAATATCGTTGTTACCTCCGATAATCCGCGTACCGAGGATCCGGAGCTGATTATCGACGAAATCTTTACGGCACTGCAAAATGTGCCTGCAGGCAAGCACGTTACCCGTCTGAGCGACAGACGTGAGGCAATCTGCTATGCTTTGGCAGAGGCTGCTGACAATGATGTTATTCTGATTGCCGGCAAGGGCCACGAAAATTACCAGATTTTGAAGGACAGAACTATTCACTTTGATGATAAAGAAGTTGTAATGGAATACTGGAGTGATAAAAAATGCTGAAGGCCAGTGAAGTTTTAGCAGCTACTAAGGCTGTTTGTGCAGATTTTGAGTTTACCGGCGTAACCACCGATTCCCGTGCGGTAAAGCCGGGAGAATTATTCGTAGCGCTGAAGGGCGATAATTTTGACGGCCATGACTATTGCGCCAAGGCTGTGGAGCTGGGTGCTGCGGGCGTTGTCGTATCCCATGAGGTGAGCGGCCTGCCTGCGGGCGTTGCTGTGTTCATGGTAGAGGATACGCTGCTTGCTTATCAGCAGCTTGCGCATGCCTACCGTCTGCGTAAGCAGGGCCTGAAGGTTTTTGCTATCACAGGCTCCAACGGCAAAACCTCTACTAAGGATTTGCTGGCTGCCTGCCTGAGCTGCAAATATAACGTTGTCAAAACTCAGGGCAACTTCAATAATGAAATCGGTCTGCCGAAAACCTTGCTGAGTATTAAGCCTGATACCGATATTGCCGTTGTGGAGATGGGCATGCGCGGCTTGGGCCAGATTGCCGAGCTGTGCCGCATTGCCGAGCCTGACAGCGGTCTGATTACCAACGTGGGCGAAACCCACATGGAGCTTTTGGGCAGCATGGAAAACATCGGCAAGGCCAAAAGCGAAATCGTACTTAATTTGCCGGAGGATGGCTTTGCTGTGCTCAACGGCGATAACGAATACGTACTGCCGGCAGCAGACAAAACCAAGGCAAAAGTTGTTTACTTCGGCCTGGGCGAAAACTGCGACTTCCGCGGCAGTGATATTGTGACCTCCGGTGCAGGTACTACCTTTACCTGTACCCATAAGGCTACCGGTGAAGCTGTCAATGTAAGCCTGCAGCTGATTGGCGAGCATAACGTTTATAACGCATTGAGCGCTATTGCCGGCGCCTTCTGCTACGGCGTGCCGATGGCAGTAAGCGCGCAGGCGCTGGCAACTGCCCGTCTGACAGGCAGCCGTCAGGAAATCGTTTATATCGGCGATATTACCTTTATCAATGACGCATATAATGCAAGTCCTGCTTCTATGGAAGCGGCACTGAAAACCTTGGCGGAGGCCAAGAAGGCAGCGCATGGCAAGGCCCGCACTATTGCTGTGCTGGCAGACATGCTGGAGTTGGGAGATATCAGTGAGGATGCGCATCGCCGTGTAGGCCGCTGGGCTGTAGAAAACGGTGTAGATTTTGTACTGACCTATGGTCCGCAGGCTGCTTATATTGCTGATGAGGCTGCAGAGCTTGGCGGCAAGAGCAAGCATTGCGCTGACCGTCAGGAGGCAGCGGATGCTCTGCGTCTGATGGCTTCCGCAGGTGATATTATCCTGCTTAAGGGCAGCCATTCCATGCAGGTTGACAAAATGCTGGAGCTGTTCAAGTAAACTTAAGAGAGTGAGATTTTAGTAGATGTTAAAATTAATCGGAATTCCTGTGACTGCGTTTATCGTGTGTGCTTTAATCGGCCCGGTGCTGATTCCTTATCTGCATAAGCTGAAGTTCGGCCAGTCTATCCGAGAGTGCGGACCGGCAAGCCATATGGCGAAAAGCGGCACACCGACGATGGGCGGACTTATGATGCTGGCAGCGTTGCTGGTTGCTTTGCTGTGGGGCAACTTTACTCCCCATGTAATTATTGCTCTGGTGCTGACAATAGGCCATGCGGTCATAGGCTTTATAGATGATTACATCAAGGTTGTAATGAAGCGTAATCTGGGCCTGACTGCCAAGCAGAAATTTTTACTGCAGTTCATTCTGGCCGGTGCCTATGTATATTTCGCCGAAACTCATATCCGCAATACGGAGCTGTGGGTTCCCGGCATCAATGCTGTCATTGATTTAGGCTGGGGGTATTATGTGCTGGCCTTCCTGCTTTTGGTTGGCACAACCAATGCCGTAAACCTGACGGATGGTCTGGACGGACTGGTTTCCTTTGTCAGTCTGCCCGTTACCATGGTTTTCGCTTTTATTGCTTACATGCAGGGCATGTTGGATCTGAGCGGTTTTTCTTTGGGACTGACCGGTGCCTGCCTGGGCTTTTTGCTGTTTAACCGTCATCCTGCCAGGGTATTTATGGGTGATACCGGTTCCTTGGCTTTGGGTGGTGCTATTGCCGCTTTAGCGCTTTTGACACGTACAGAGCTGCTGCTGGTTATTGTCGGCGGTATCTATGTAGCGGAAGCGCTGTCGGTAATTATTCAGGTTACCTACTTCCGTTTTAGCGGCGGTAAGCGTATTTTCCGCATGTCTCCGCTGCATCATCATTTTGAGCTGGGCGGCTGGCCTGAGGTTAAGGTTGTGCGTGTTTTTACAGCAGTAAGCTGCGTATTGTCTGTCATTGGCTTATGCCTGTGGCTTAATGCATTTGTATAAAAAATCTTCGGCTATAACCGTTTTGTCGCAAATTTTGCGGTGAAAGGGCTATAGCCTATGTATGTTTATGAATAGAGGGTGTTTCTTGATGACTAAAAAGGATGCTGTAATCGTTTACGGCGCAGGCATCAGCGGCCGTGGCGCAGCGCAGGTGCTGGCAGATAGAAAGCAGCAGGTATATTTGTATAACGATATGGACTGTACTTTAGAGCCGCAGCTGCTGCAGCTTTTAGAGAGCGTTGGCGGTGGGCTGGCCATCGGTCAGGCTGCATTTGAAGGCCTGCTTGATATTGCAGGTGTGCTGGTGCTTTCTCCGGGTATCGCCTGCGATAACGCAAATGTGCTGCTCGCAGAGCAGCGCGGACTGGAGGTCATCAGCGAGGTTGAGCTTGGCTACAGGCTGTATGGCGGTCACATTGCCGCTATCACCGGTACTAACGGCAAAACCACTACCACTACTATTGTGGGCGAGATGCTCAAACGTCTGCCGGAGCCTTCTGCAGTAGGTGGCAATATCGGCCTGGCACTGTCCAAGGAGGTAGAGAGCCTGCCTCAGGATGGTTGGCTCGCTGCCGAGCTTTCCAGCTTTCAGCTGGAAAAAGTCAGCAGCTTCTGCCCTGACATCGCAGTAGTGCTGAACCTGACTCCGGATCATCTGGAGCGCCATCATACGATGGAGGCCTACGGCGAGGCGAAGAAGAACATTTTCCGTCAGCAGGGCGAAGTGCAGGTTACGGTGCTTAATTACGATGATCCTATTGTGCGTACCTGGGGTGCGGAAACTAAAGGCCGCCTGTGTTACTTCAGCCGTAAGGAAAAACTGCAGCAGGGCATCTATATGCAGGATGGGAATTTTATCATCAGCTGGGACGGCAAGCAGGAAACTGTCTGCAATATCAGCGAGCTGCATCTGTTCGGCGGTCACAACGAAGAAAACGTGCTGGCAGCCATTGCCTGCGGCTTTTTCGCCGGTGTGAGCATCAGCGATATGGCTGATGTGCTGCGTAACTTCCGCAGCATTGAGCACCGCATTGAATACGTTGCTACGATTGATGGCGTACCGTATTACAATGATTCCAAGGCTACCAACACCGATTCTACAATTAAAGCGCTGGAGGCCTTCAAGGATGGCCACATCATCCTGCTCGCAGGCGGCCACGATAAGCTGACGCCGCTGGAGCCGATGATGGAGCTTGTTAAGGAAAAGACTGATGCTCTGATTCTGCTGGGCGCTGCCAAGGAGCGCTTTAACAAGGCAGCTGTTGCCTGCGGCGTGCAGAATATCGTGCTGGCTGACAGCTTTGAGGATGCAGTGAGCAAGGCGCATTCGATGGCACATAAGCCACAGGTAGTGTTGCTTTCGCCGGCCTGCTCATCCTTTGATATGTTTAAGAATTATCCCGAACGCGGAAATTATTTTAAAAAGCTGGTACACGAGCTGGAGGGAGGTAACGTTAAGTGAAGGTAATTCTTTCCGGCGGCGGTACGGGCGGACACATTTATCCGGCCCTGACCATTGCGGATCAGATAAAAAAACTGCAGCCTGAGGCGGAAATCAGCTTCGTGGGCACACAGCAGGGCTTGGAAAAGGATATCATTCCCCGCTACGGCTACAAGCTGCAGTTCATTGAGGTAGCAGGCTTTAAGCGCAGCCTGAGCCTGGATACCCTGCGCAGCGCGGCAAAGCTTTTTGCCGGCTTATATGATGCCTACAAGATTATCAGTAACGAAAAACCGGACCTGGTAATCGGTACCGGCGGTTATGTCTGCGGCCCGATTGTTTTCATGGCAGCGTTAAAGGGAATTCCCTGCTGCATTCAGGAGCAGAACGCTATGCCCGGTGTAACCAATAAAATTTTGTCACGTTATGTGCGTAAAGTATTTTTAGGTTATAAAGAGGGCGGCAAATATTTTCACGGCAAGGCAGAGCTGGAATATACCGGCAATCCTATCCGCAGTGAAATTCTGCAGCATACGCGTGAGGAAGCTGTTAAGGAGCTGGGGCTGGACCCGGCGAAGAAAACGATTCTCGTTTCCGGCGGCAGCCGTGGTGCGCGCACCATTAACAACGCTATGCTGGAGGCAGAGCTGGCGCTTTCCGGCAGAGCCGAGGTACAGGTGCTGCATGCGACCGGTGACGTGAATTATGACGCATATAT
>ERZ791617.782-NODE-782-length-16353-cov-2.10038_pt1 | contig 16353 bp, 10 predicted proteins | sample MGYA00510272_ERZ791617 | MGnify/ENA primary metagenome ERZ791617 (study PRJEB30046, sample SAMN00715200) | human gut metagenome | study: EMG produced TPA metagenomics assembly of the A metagenome-wide association study of gut microbiota in type 2...
ATTAAAATCTAATGAACCATCCTCAAATCTAGGCAATGGTCTGTCAAGAAGTATAAGCTTTTGAATCTCCCATCTGAAACCTTTCTTCTCATTATATCTGTCAATCTTACGCTTCATTGTCTCATATCGGATATTCTTCTTAACAGGGACAACAACTGCTGTCAGTTTATCGTCACACAATCCAAGGAAACTCTCTGCAACTCCATTAATTGAAGTAACCTCTTCATTAACTACCTTACGGCATATCTTCTCACCTGTTGGCAGCAATAATATCCCGGCATTCCTTCTATCAAGAACAAGCCTTCCATCGTGGCTGAAATGTCCATAATCTCCAGTATGATATGCATTGTCTGTAATAACCTTATCATTAGTTATATCATCCTTATCATATCCTGCCATCACACACGGTCCGCTCACAAGAATCTCCCCATCCTTTGAAAGAGTCACTTCTGTTCCGTCATAAATATCATATGAACCATCCATGTGATTACTTATTGCAATACATCCTGAGCATTCTGTCATTCCATATATTGAATATACTTCATAATCCCTATCCTTAAGATATTCAAATAATCTGTAAGGGCATGTTGCACCACCAATTATAATAGTTCTCAATTCCTTATTAAATGCCTTAACCTTCTTAAGATACTTAATCATGGATGGTGTTCCCGGAAGTATTGTCGCATTATAATAATATGTGTCAGCATCAATATGTCTTAACCCACGTCCAACACATATACATGCTCCCTTTGTCAGGGGCCATAAAAGACTATACGCAAGTCCGAATATATGATGAAGCGGAGTCTGTGCAAGAACCCTGTCATCACTGTCACATTTACATCGGCTGCTTATGGCTTTTACCGTATTTAAAAGATTAGATGTTGTAAGAACTACCGCTTTATCAGATTCATCCGCAGTTGCTGTAAACAATAAGATATTACCCTCTCTTGTATTCTTATCATAATCCTGTATATCAACTTCATCATCATGATCTGCCCCTGCAATTATAATTGCATGTTCATCAGCAAGTATATATTGATTAGTCGATGATAATATATAATCTGTCTTAATCCTCTCTAAAAGGCTGCTTCTCTCATCATGTGGCAGAAAGAAATCTACAAGAATCGCATCCTTGCCTGCCATAACAATACCAAACAGATTAACAATCCATCTGTATGACGTCGGACCACATAACGCTATTCTCTTGCCCGCATACTGTTTAAGATGCATGGCTTTCTTTACAGCATCCTCCATAAAATTATTATAGGATACATCATATGTATCATATAATATTGCCGTCCTATCTTTATATTTATCTGCATTATCTGTTAATAATTTATAAAATGAAGTTATTTCCTGCATATTTTCCTCCATAAGTATTACCTGCACCGTATAAAAACGGCTTTTTATTTTTGGCTGATTTTACTTTATCTATAATTTTAGTGTATTAATGCTTTTTTTTCAATAATCTTTTTCTGACCATTTCTGGCAATTAGTTCTCTTTCTTCATCATGTTCAAAAATATCCCTTTTTAATGTTATTATACTCCATGAAGGATTGTATTAGCAAATTTAAAATCATTTTTAAATTTATATACCTATTATAAACGTATACTCTTAAAATACTATTCGATATACTCTTAAAATACAATTTGATATGTTGGAATTAAAAACAATATATGCTATTATTAATATATTGTTTTTAATTATCCAATGACTTTAAAATTCGATTTTTAACACCAGCTGCAACATCAGATATTTGGCTTGCGATTCCTCTGGTATTAAAAATTCCTGCGGAATGGAGATTAATATGAATAACCAACAGTTTTGCTTTATAATATGTTCAAATAATATTCAATACGAAACCGAATGTCTACGTTATATTAATAACTTAATAATTCCTGATGGTTTTTCCATTGATATAAAGGTTATACATAATGCACCTTCAATGACCCAGGGTTATAATAAAGGCATGCATTCTTCAGATGCTAAATATAAGATTTATATGCATCATGATGTATTTATTATTAACAGACATTTACTTTTCGATATATTAGAACAATTTAAAAATCCTGCAAATGGAATGATTGGTCTGGTTGGTTCTGAAAAACTTCCAAAGACTTGCATAATGTGGAATGGACACCGATATGGATGCCTATACTCAAACAGCATATATTCATCCTCATATAATAAACTTGAATTAACACGGTCAAGTCAAAAAGTAGAAGCCGTAGATGGAATTTTTATTGCAACACAATATGATATTCCATGGAGAGAAGATATTTTTCATAATTGGGATTTTTATGATATTTCCCAATCATTTGAATTCAGAAAAGCAGGTTACAATGTAATTATTCCACCTATGTCAGAGCCATGGTGTTTTCATGATAACGATATTCCTGACTATACTAATTACTATACTGCAAGAAAGTTATTTATGAAAGAATATTCTGACATGCTTAACTGATGTATAACAATATACTTATCTGGAAATGGAGACAAGCTATGATTAATAAAGATACAGAGGAATATGTTGAATCCTTAATACAACAACAGGAGAACTGGCAACAGACATATGGTAATGACCTTATTCTTCTCAGGAATTCAATCAATACTTTTTTGTCATATAATTCTTATACTGCCATTAATAATATGTGTTCCTTTTTTCAATACAAAAGTATTCTTAATCCTTTTCACTCTAAAAATGATATTGCATATTGCATCGTAGGAGTTGATATTTCTCTTAACGAATTTTCACACCCCTCTGATTCCCCATTATTCCTTTTAGATGTAAGCAGTATTGACGAACTAATACAAAAAATACGGCGCCATAAATTTCTTCTACTTAATATTGAATTTGACACTAACCAAAAAAATGCTCTTGAATGTATATGCCATGAATTAATAGAAAATACTTTATCCATTGCCGCTTTGTTATCACTTATAAAACATTCATCTATTAACAAAGCTTATACATTAGCTCTTATAACTGACAATTTAAAAAATACCGGTTACAGCGAAATTGCCGATACCCTGTATTCTCTTTCTTCGGGTATTAATTAAATATTACATTTGACATTGCAAAGCCATATAAATTAACGTACAATAATATACAAATAAAATCAGAATGGAGCATAAAATGAACGTATACATATACAGATATGGCAGCATATGTGAGCCAGACATTATTGATTCCTTAAAAAGACTTAATTGTTCAGTTTATGAAGAAACCGTAGAAGTTACCAACAAAAATCTCACACCATCAGAATGTGTAAAAATTGTATCTCCACAATTACTAAATAATAATTATTCATTTGTATTTACAATCAATTTCTTTCCATGGATGTCCGATTTATGCAAAATTATAAATATCCCTTATATTTCACTGATAGTTGACAGTCCATTAACTGAGCTATATTATGACTCTCTTGCCAATAATATTAACAGGGTATTTATGTTTGATAAAGAGATGTATAATGAATTTGTTCATATCAATCCATCACATATCTTTCATATACCACTGGCTGCCAATGTAATAAGAATACAGGATACAATTAATAATTCCTCAGAAGAAGTGAAGCAGAAGTATAAAAGTGATATATCTTTTATCGGTTCAACCTATCAGGAAAAATGTCTATTCAATACAATCAACCTGCCAGAACGTGAGATGGGTTATGCCAATGGTTTAATAGAGGCACAGCTTAAAGTATACGGATACAATTTTATTGCTGATTGTATAGACGATAACTTTATACAGACATTTTTAAAATATAACCCTCAGATATATAATACGTCCACCGGTTTTAAGCCTGATTATAAAAATATAATTGCCTTACAATACATTAGTGTGAAAGCTGCTGAACAGGAAAGAATCAGAACGCTAAAATATATGTCCGATTTATTCAATGTTGATATATATACCAGAAGTGATACTTCACATATGCCTAATGCTAATAACAAAGGATTTGCAAAATCACATGAGGAAATGCCACTTATATTTAATCAAAGCAAAATCAATCTTAACATAACAGCAAAATCTATACGTTCCGGATTATCACAAAGAATATTTGACGTATTAGCCAGTGGCGGATTCTTAATTACCAACTATCAGTCAGAAATACCTGAAATATTCGAAGATGGTAAAGATCTCGTTATGTATTCCGATATTAACCAGCTAAGAGACTTATGCTCATATTATCTTGAACATGAAGAAGAACGTATATCAATTGCACAGAATGGTTTTAACAAAGTTAAAGAATTACATAACTATGATATCAGAATGTTTCAGATAATAGAAAAAGCATTTGAACAGTCTGAATAAACACATAAATTTAGTCATAACAAAAACAGGAGTACATTTTGAAAATATTAATATTTGAACACAAGAATTTTGGAATTGAAGATGTCTGTGAAACATTTAACTCTTTTGGATATACATATAAGGTTATAAGCACAGAACTTATATATAACCGTATAAATAAAGACTTTAACCAGATATTTGAAAAAGAAATCTCCGATGAATATGATTGTGTATTTACCTTTAACTACAACCCTATTGTATCAACTAACTGTAACATACATAATATTCCATATATTTCCTATGTATATGACAGTCCTCTTATCACATTATACTCATGCACGATAATAAATCCATGCAATTATGTATTTATATTTGATAAGATGCAATATAACGAATTAAAAAAAGCCGGTATCAATACCGTATATTATATGCCACTTGCTGTCAATAGCAAAAGACTTAAACGACAATTATCATCGTCCCTGAACATACACAGCAGTTATAGCTCTGATGTATCATTTGTCGGTTCTATGTATAATGAAAAACATAATCTGTTTGATAAATTTAAAACAACATCACCATACACACAGGGATATCTGGATGGTATCATGAAAGCACAGTTAAATGTATATGGCTATTATTTTATAGAGGAACTTTTAACAGATAATGTGTTAGAAGAGATGCGAAAAGCCGTTCCATTTACACCTAACAAAGATGGTGTGGAAACAGATACATATGTATATGCATACTATTTTATCGCACGAAAACTGGCTGCAATGGAGCGTTATGAACTGCTCTCAGCCCTTTCTGATAAATTCAATGTTGCCTTATATACATCTAATCCAACAGACAACATGCCATATATCGATAACAGGGGACCTGTAGATTATTACAATAATATGCCATATGTATTTGCGAACAGTAAAATCAACCTTAATATATCCCTGCGTTCAATACGTTCTGGAATACCTTTAAGATGTATGGATATTATGGGATGCGGAGGATTCCTGCTTTCTAACTATCAGGAAGATTTCTATGAACATTTCACGCCCGGACAGGATATGGTATTATATGACTCTAAGGACGACCTCATTAACAAATGCAGCTACTACCTGACGCATGAAAATGAAAGAAAACAAATTGCTGCAAATGGTCTTGGAAAGATAGAAGAAAATCACACTTATGATGTCAGACTTAATGAAATGTTTAATATTGTATTTAATTAATTTTAAAATTATTAAAAATATTGAGGACTGCTTATATTGATTGCAGTCCTCAATATATGTTAAAGATTATGTATATTTCCATATAATCTGTTCATAATATTTTTTATCCTGTACAGGTCCAGGAACAACATCTGGATCAACTTCATTATTATATCTACTTGGAATACTTATTCTAACATGACTTCCAGATAAATACCACATGTATTCCAAATCAATATGTCCAACGTCTACCGCCTGATATCCATTAATAACCAAATCATACGCAAGCACACCTGATGATGGACCAATTGCCAATAAAAATAAATCGTCTTTATTGCCATATTCAATACATGCATTTAATATATCATCATATCGGCTAAAAGAATCTTTTCCTGGTGCAATAATTCTCCTAAATGATAATGCATTATCAAAAAGATTATTTTCCACACCTAATCTCGTAAATTCTCCCTCTACTGAAATAACATTTCTATTATTCCATATCTTCTTAAGATTAGCTAATCTCTTAGCTGGATTTTCTGAGTCCTTATCATCCATCATCATATACCATCTGGTAATATAAGCATCTTCATAAACTCTGTTTTTATCCAATAGCTTTTCATGTCTTCTTCTTACATCTTCTGTCATATAGGCTCTTATTTCTGATTTTGATTCATTTGTATATATACTTAAATCTCCATAATTATTAGCTATCCCTATCATAAGCTTATCATTATTGGATTGTAATACCTGTAATAATCTTGCTGACAATCTGCTATCACATTGTTGAAAAGTCCACCTTGTCATTCCATCTATTATACTAAATTCGCCATCACCAAATCTGGCAAGTGATTTCCCATCGTTAACAATATTATTAATTGTATCTTCATGTGATTCAATCTTTGGAAAAAACATCCCATTGTTTTTATTCATGTAATCTACAATTTCATATTTCAGATTAGTACCTACTCCATCTATCATAATTCTTAACGCCGGAAGTACCCTTTCATTCATGTCCAATGTATTATTTTTTTGTAACGACAGGCACTCTTTAACTATGTTATACAAACTATCAATATCATTTTTCATCTTTTGCTGTTCTTTTTGAAAGTGTTCTAATATAGTTACTATTTGCTCAATATTCTCCATAACTTCTCCTAACTCGTAAAATAGCTATTTAGTTCTCACCTCAATCGCCTTCTTAAGCTTAGTAGAGCTTGTACTCTTAGTATATGGAAAAAATACCATTGTTGAGCCATTCTTCTCAAGCCATTCTTTTTCAGTAAGCCACGCCGGATCATTCTCATAATCACTTCCCGAAAACTGGACATCAAAATGATATATTTTAAACATATCTCTTGTTCCTGCAAAATCAAGCGGAAGCTTTACAGCCTCATCTACATATTTACAAGCTCTCACCATCTCAATACGTTCTTCAAATGGTACATATGGCTCTGCCTGTTTATTAAGCCTTACACCCTCATCAGACACAACACCTACAATAAGATAATTACATTGTTCCTTTGCACGTTTAAACATGTTTAAATGACCTATGTGGAATAAATCAAATACACCAGCTATGTAACCAACATTATATTGTTTTGACGTATCTGCATTATTATGTGTGTCTGATGTATCATCTGAAAAAGTATCTGTAATATTTTTCCCACTAATATTATCGTCATATGCGAACTTTTTATTACTATCCGAAATACGTTTAAGTACAGCTTCTCTCCTCTTATTAGGATAATCGTTGGCAGGATCATATATATGATAATCTGTAATTCCCATATTTCTTAATTGATTAGCAACACCATAATACTTCTTAATACATATAATAATGTGTCTTTGATTCTCAGGTATATCATTTAAAATATCCGGTGCTTTAACAGGTATCCCATCAATCTGAGTGTTCCATTTATCCTTGTTATTATCAATAATACAATAAATATTATAATCTCCGGCAAACGTATTCAAAAATCGTTGTGTAAATAATCCCGAACCAAATAATATCAGCTTTTTATTATCTGCCCTATCATCTAGACCATCAAATATATCTATAAATATTCTTCTATAGTCTTTCGCACTATAATTAATCATCTCTCTATTAGTATAGATATTTCTCTTATCACATCTTCTGGTTCTATAAAAAGGTTCAAGCGCTTTCTGATTTCTAAGTGTATCTGTAAATCTCGATGACATACGTGCATATATATCTTTACATTCACAAAGGCCATAACGTTCAAGCACTTCCGTCATTGGAATAAGCTGTTGAAATTCTTTATCAGTTCCATCATATATAATTGAAATTGAACGATATAACACAGCCTTAGCAGGACAATTTTCATAATAAAATTCCTGATCATAGTAAATAAATCTATCCTTTGGATTAGAAGCACTTTCATCATAAAAGCAATTAAGAGGCACCATATCTATATATCCCTTAGAAAGAATAACCCCCATATCTCTGCCATTTGCACTATTCTTATCCTTTTCAGATAATATGCCATTATGGTCTGATGAAGCTAATATAAGCTCATACATAGCATCTAATGCCTTGAAAAACTCATTCTTATCTTTTTTTGCCACTTCTTTTAATTTATTCATGGCAATAGGCTTATCTATATATGGCATAATAAAAGTATCGTTTTTTATATCTGATTCAACGACATTAATTCCATTATCCTTAAGATTATTAAGATTATATTTCAACTCTTTTAACTTCTTAACACCATCTGGATAAACTGCTTTCTTATATACGCTTTTAACTCCATCTTGTTCAATTATTCCTGTAACCAATGCATTTTCCTTACCTCTGTCAAGTGAAATCGTAGCATGAAGTGTACTGTCAAAACTGTTATCCATACTACATTCAATCAAAAATGCATTTGCCATAATATGAAACATATCATTTTTAATAAGGTCAGTATATAAATATTCTTCCTCAAGGAACACACTTTCAGGATAATTATATAAAGGAAAATATCTCATAGCAAGCTCTTCAACCGGCTTATATCCATCCGCATATATAAGCTGTGCCTCCTTTAAATCCGGCATTACAGAATAAAACTTATTATATCCAAAGCCATTACTTGCCAGCATATCATATAACTCTTTTTTAGAATAACATCTTCCCTTAATATCATTCTCATCCTGCTTAGTTATTCTCCTGTAATGTTCAATCCCATCAAAGCTGTGATTGGTATATGGATCCCGATCTCCGCAGAAATACTTAATTGCAAATCTGTTTTCTGCTCCAATAATAAGCCTTCCATCAGACTCTAATAAAAGCTTACATATTTCTAATAATCTTTTAACTTCCCTGCACTCTTCTAATATATCTATTCCTACTATGTAGTCATATTTCACACTATAATCAATGTCCGATTTATTCAATAAATCTTCACCAACATGAAATGTATCCACACAGCCTTTACTCTTTAAAAAATCTATAACTCCATCGTCAGGAATATCATTATATATATACATTATATGGCTATTGTTTTTAAAATTGTACCATACCAATGCACCCTTGGAAAATTCTGCTGTTAATTCATTACTGTCGTTATCTGCTGTTAGTAACATATTATTCCTCCGTGAATACTGTTTATATGACTTTTATAATATAAACTATAAATGTGCAAATTTAAAATATTGCACAAATTTATCCGTAATATAAAAACATTTATCACATAATTTGTTGTAATGTATTTAGGTCACGGATAAAAAGAGATTATTTTTGTGCATTTTCTATATTTGCTCATTTATAGATATAAATATAAAATCACTTCTATAAATCTGTTAATTTTTCAAAGTTCCTCCGAATAAACTTATACTTCTACCATGTCACACTTTTTAATATATTCTGTTTCTTAACAAATTGTTCTGATGCCATCCTTATTGAAAAATATACATCAAACTTTGCTTTAGCTATGTATTGTAATAACTAAAACAATCTTCAAGTATGTCCGCAATCCTCACACTTGCAAGTCCATCCCCATACGGATTTTTTGCCTGCGCCATCTTAGCATATTCTTTATCGTCCATTATCAATTTTTTAAAATTATTATATATATTCTCTTCATTAGTTCCTACAAGTCGCAGAGTCCCAGCTTCAATCCCCTCTTGACGTTCGGTTGTATCTCTCATAACAAGAACTGGTTTTCCAAGACTAGGAGCCTCTTCCTGAACCCCTCCACTATCTGTAAGAATAAGATAACTCTTCTTCATAAAATTATGAAAATCCATTACATCAAGCGGTTCTATAATATGTATTCTGTCACAATCCCCCAATTCTGCATCCGCTATCTGTCTGACTACAGGATTCATATGAATCGGATATATCGCCCTTATATCATCATGTTCTTCAACAATCCTTCTGATTGCCCTGAACATATTGTGCATAGGTTCACCAATATTCTCTCTACGATGTGCTGTAATCAATATCAGCCTGTTATTGCCAGCCCACTCCAATTCACTATGATAATAATCGTCTTTCACTGTAGTCTTTAATGCATCAATTACAGTATTCCCGGTAACATACACCTTTGATGGATTTTTACCCTCTTTTATAAGATTCTCCTTAGCACGTTCTGTAGGAGCAAAATTATACTCAGAAATAATGCTAACTGCCTGTCGGTTAAACTCCTCAGGATATGGAGAATATATGTCATATGTTCTGAGTCCAGCTTCAACATGTCCAACTGGAATCTGCATATAATAGCATGCAAGTGATGCTGCAAATGTTGTTGAAGTATCTCCATGAACTAGAACTATATCTGGTTTTACTTTTTCAACAGCATCCTTTATTCCATTCATTACATTAATAGTGATATCAAACAGTGTCTGTTTTTCCTTCATAATGTGCAAATCTATATCAGGTATAATATTAAAATCCATAAGCACCTGATCAAGCATCTGTCTATGCTGTCCAGTAACACACACAATCACATTATTATCTGGTCTCTTACACAATTCTAAAACCAATGGACACATCTTTATTGCTTCTGGTCTGGTTCCAAAAACAACCATTATATTTCTCATAACATCCCTCTCCCTAACAAATGGAATAAAAATTGTTAATTATATCATCACTTCCAATATAATTATTAATTTTATACTGATAAAGTATATTTTCCATAATTCTATATGTTTCATCTGCATTTGATGCAGATATAATTACAAGCATATTATCATCTTCATTATCTACCAGTTCAGATATATTGATAACTTCTATTCTGCCAATACACTGCATACCCGCATTACCAGACACAACAAAATTAGTTATCTTATCATAGACACCAATATTATACAGATGCCTCAATATATACTGTCCTCTTTTTCCAGCTCCATATATCACTATAGACTCTGCTTTTTCCAGAACAGCCTTATTGCTGTTCTTAATATCAATGGTGGACTTACAAAATTCTATAGGATTTTCTGCTATCTTTCTGTACCATTCTATTAAATATGGTTCATCCTCTATGTCTTTCCCATATTTTTCATAGTCTTTCAGAACATAACTCAAGAAATTTTCCTTTAATTCATCAGCAATTCTATAGTAATTTCCATAATTTCTAGCCAGTCTGTAATAATTACATTCCTTAACACTATCACTGCCGGCATTCTTATCTTTCAATATTCTTTCTATATAATCATATTCATTAGACATAGCAAGCACCTTTGCCTCACTCTTAATTGATGCCATAGGATTATCCTGTCTGTACATATAATACGACTTGCCAATCCACATAGCCCGGTCTGCAAATGTCATTGTCTGGAACCAGAAACCATTATCCTGATATGATGCCCCAGGCGTTTCATTAAATCTGATATTATGTTTTTTTAAAAAATCACTCTTATAAATCCCCGTCCATATATTCATCAGAAACTTATAAAACACATGCCTGTCATTGCCCATAAGTACTTTATCATAATATCCCTTAAGATAATCATAATGGACATTGTAAGAATAACCGATTCTCTCCCACCAGAAAACTGCATCTGACTTGACGAAATCCAGATTTGATTCTTTGGCAGCTTTATATAATTCCTCATACATTTCCGGCAGAATACAATCATCACTCTCAACAATTCCGATATACTCCCCATCAGCACAATCCATGCCAACATTCATTGAATTACCATATCCCGAATTTTTCTTGTGTATAACCTTAATTCTTGAATCCTTTTGTGAATAACTGTCTAATATAGCTCCACTGTCATCCGTAGAACCATCGTCAATACATATTATCTCAATTTCCTTTAATGTCTGATTCACAATGCTGTCCAGACATTTTGACAGATATTTTTCAACATTACATACCGGAACAATAATTGATATCTTTGGCATACAACACCATCCATTCTACAATAAATTATTTTCGCTAATAATCTTCATTAATACATTTTCAAGATGCTTTCTATCATACTTGGAAAAATAGTGATTAATGTGTTCTTTTCTATATTCAATATAATCATCTTCTGCCATTGTTTTATTGACAACATCTACTAAATCATCCCTGTTATCAACAAGTTCAACAATATTATTGATTTCCTGCCAGAATAGATTTTTCACATCCTTAGAGACCATCAGCCACACCATCTTCATGTTATCATTAAGAAATGTTGCTTCAAGTGTCGCCCCTGATTTTGCATCAATAATGGTTAAATCACCAATAAACATAAACTTGTCCAGACCATATTCCGGCTGCAAAACCATGTCCGAAATCTCATATAATTTATTCAGGTCATCCTTCTTACTGTCCAGTCTGTATGTACAATGATGTGGCTTTGTAACAATATAATACGTATCTTTCAGGCTCTTTAACTCATTATAATAAACCGGTATTGAACTATTTTCATCCCATGTTGGCAGATACGCTATAATTTTCTTTTCTGTCTTGATACCTAATTCCTCTCTCACCCGTTCCCGTGTCATATGGTTACCTGCAATGTCATAATACTTAGGATAGCCAATATCATATGCTCTGTCCGAATCAATATACCTACAGCATAATTCACGGTCAAACTGTCCATTAGACATCTTATAATCAAATCCGGCAGTACCTTCCTCTGATGCCCCAAATGCATTCTTTAATAATGAGCATCCATACTGAAGATTAATCTTAATTGTTTTCTTACTATATCTGGCAAGATTTCTGACTGCCTGGGTAGTAAATGCTATATCAGCATAGGCATCCCTCATTGTATGATATTCGAGATTTTTTTCATCTAATATTCCAACCGCCTTATCATAATCAAAATAATTACCTACAACATGAATACTTTCAGGCTCTGATACAAAATATGCATTAATCCCTCTAGTTCTAAATGCATCATAAAATGGAATAAAATGTTCTATTTCAAATGAATCAACAAGATAAAATTCAACCGTTACCGCACTAAAATCACATGCTCCGCCATATTTTTTTAAATAATCCCTGGCAATTTGTTTCATCCTAAACAGACGGCTTGCCTTATCCTTAAATATCTCTATGAATTTATCTGCTCCATAATGGTTTAATCCATAATATTCAAGATCATCATATACAAAATAATCATATATCCCTTTATTTTGGCATTGTTCTTCTATCTGCACTGTATTAATACTGGAAGCTGTTATTATAAGAATTTTGTCACTATACGATGCACAATACTCATCTAATGAAATAACTTTCTTCCCATACTTTTCAGTACATTCACCATTTTTTACAGAATTATCACAAAAAGCATACACATAATCTGAACCAATTATATCTAATGCCTCTTTGCCTATTTTACCTGCCCCAAATAATATAATATGTTCGTTTTCCATAGTACTCCTCTATGTCCACTCTGAATCCTCTTTATGTGAAACACCCCATTCTATTTTTTCAGATGCAAATGTATCACAATATCTGCAAAATGGAATTGGCTTACTAAGAAATTCCATTATCTCTTTTAAGCTCTCTGCCTTATATATATCTATATAATCATGTGATGACTGCTGAAATCTATCGCCAAATGCTTTATTAAAATGTCTTACCTTGGCAGCCTTTGGACAAGGATATAATTTTCCATGTTCAAGAACAGTACAGTTATTGGCATTAGAACAATGCAAAAACTGTTGAATCTCATTTTTATCTCCGCTCTCTGATATAACAGTATGATACCATCCATCGGCGGCATGACCAAAGATTTTATATTGTATACCATGCGCTATTACATTGTTTTTTATCTCTTCATAATCTAATTTAATAGGATATTGAGTTGGTGCAATTACAATATTGTACTGCTTACATGCTTTCCAGAAGTTCTCATCCATACGGTTTAAGAGTACACCATTAGTCACCAGATATATATTTCCATATGAAAAATAGTGTCTGACCAGCTCTACAATTCTTGTAATTTCAGGATGTAATAATGGTTCTCCTCCTAAAATATTTATATGATGAACCTCTCCATCTGACAACTCTGATAATCTTCTTAAATCCCTATCTAATTCATCTACATCTATGTATTCTTCGTCTGCTAATGGTGCAAAGCTACCACATGATTTACAATTAAGATTACAATGCTCCGTCACCTCAATATCAAAGAACAATGACGGTCTTGGCGTAATACGTGACATGAGTGCTCTATTAATATTAATTATTCTCTCATAATCAACTAAATTATCAGTATCTTTCATTCTATTTAATCCCTCCCTTTAAAATCCATGCATTAAATAATCCATCACTTGCACCTTCTTCATATGAAACATTCGAAATAATTTCTAAATCCATGCCATTATCCTTAGCAATATTACTAAAGAAATCATTATCAAACCACTGCTCCCAATTATCAATGTCAAGAGCACCAAGTTTCTCTTTATTCTTATCTATGACAATTATAATTCCGTCCGGTTTTGTTATACGTATAAGCTCTTTTAATGCATTATCAGTATATACAGCATGTTCAAGTGCCTCTGTCGTATAAGTAACGTCAAATGAATTATCTACATATGGTATATTAGTTAATATTCCTTGCTTTTTTTCTACATTTTCAGGAATATTCTTCATAACCTTTTCTGATAAATCTATCGCAAAATACTGTGCATCTGAAACATCTTCCAAAAGATTCTTTATATAGCAGCCCTTTCCACAACCAACATCAGCTATTTTCAATCCATTTCGTTTTAACCCCTTTATCTGGTTTAAAATAACCTGATATCTTCCATCATCTTTTGCCAAATTGCTCTTAAACAGCGGAGCCTGTGTCTCAAACTCTAATCTGCACTTATAATACAGTGCATCCAAGAAATATTTCACAGCCCAGCTTATCTCACTCTGTGGGAAATAATCAGGGCATTCCTTTCTATCAAATGGATTAGGATTATCTGTCATTGTATAACTGCCATACCAGCCACCAGATTCATTCTGAAGCTGCATTGCATATTCGAATGTTTTATTTCCTTTTTCAAGTTCTCCTAACTTATACCATGTGATAGCAAGCTGGAACATTCCTGTTGAACATGTCCATTCGACATCCTTATACGCAGGAATCATTCCATTATCATGCTGATATCTTTCCATATTATGCATGGCCTCTCTGGCTAAATCTGTCTGTCCTATATCACATAACGCTTCCATAACATATGCATAAAAATGTGATAAAAAGCCAAAACCTAATATATCTTCCCTATAGTTATCTATATAATATTTTGCCACCTTATCTGCCATATCAATATAATATCTATTATTGTATATATTACCCGCCTCTATTAATGGTGATAAACAATAAAGATGTATAAGCTCAGAGCATATTCCCGGTGTTCCCCATGCATCATTTGTTGGTGTTGTAAGTCTTCCCTCCTCATTAATATTCGATATAATCCATTCACAGCCAGCCTTAATGTTATCATCAACATCCATTCCAAGCTGCTTTGCCGCCAAAAGTCCCTTTAAAATCTGTGCTGTATCAAATACATAAGGTGCCTTTCCTTCTGTATCATACCATGCACCATCCTCATGCTGTATACTACAAAGCCATGTAGTATATGTTCTGGCAAGTTCACGTTCACCCCAGTTAATCAGCGTAGGGATATAATAACCAGTAACTTCTGGATATGATTCTGGCAATCTTGTATTATTAATGATTCCCTCTCCTTTAATTGAGTTATTATATATCCACTTTCTTGCTCTTTCACAACATTCAAGATAATTAATATCCTTATTCTGTGGTCTTTTAAGCTTAGTCACAATCTCCTGATATGTAGTAAATTCTTCAATGCCTGCATCTTTTAATTGTTTCATAACATCTAATGCAGCATTCTTTCCCACAGATACCACAATATCATAATCCTTATGTATTCTTATAAACTCTTCAAAACTTATAATTTCAACACCATTTTTAGTATTGCCAACATTATCTGCATTATTATCAACATAATATGCAACTTGTCCCTCATCAAATAACTCATATGCTGTATCTCCAATTTTTCCAGCACCAAATAATATCTTTCTTTTCATCATATGGTCTCCTTAACACAATTTTCTATAGCCTTAAACCAGCAAAATTCTGAGATTCCATTGTTTTTCAACTGTTCTGCTATTATCGATGCATAATTACTTCCAACAGCTATCACTATCTGGCTGTCTCTGTCACGACTCATATCATTGATATACCCCTCCAATGATACTATATCTATCCCCTGTAATTTCGCACCTATCCTGTCTTTACTGTTATCTATAATACACTCTATTCTTTCTTTTCCAAAATAAGCGATTGCTCTGTTGGCAATTATTCCCGCTCCAAAAATAACAATACTTTTATCATTATCTATCTTATCAGATGTCCTTACCCATTCATATCTGTTTACATCTTCATCTTTTTC
>ERZ791617.787-NODE-787-length-16281-cov-12.1399_pt1 | contig 16281 bp, 8 predicted proteins | sample MGYA00510272_ERZ791617 | MGnify/ENA primary metagenome ERZ791617 (study PRJEB30046, sample SAMN00715200) | human gut metagenome | study: EMG produced TPA metagenomics assembly of the A metagenome-wide association study of gut microbiota in type 2...
CAGCATAAATTGAAAATAATGGTCAAAACATTTGGATATTAACATAGAAAGCGATTTGGGTTAAAACAAAGGCATTATAATAATCCGACAGAAACGTAGACCTGCGTGTCGCGTTTCTGCCGGATTTTTTCGTCCGTTTCCTCACGAAATGTGAGAGAAACCTATTGCATTCCCTCATAAAATGTGTATATTTGCAGCGTTATTCCCTCACGAAATGTGTATGAAACGGCATTTGTTCCCTCACGAAATGTGTGAGTAATGGTGTTCGTTCCCTCATGAAATGTGTATGGAATGATGCTTGAATAGTTGCTAAGTACTTGAGACTTAGTATGTTCAGTATGTTTATTGTGGATTAAAAGTATAAGGTATGGAAAGGACGGCAATCAAAGCGCTTCAGGAATGGAAGGCAAAGGCATATCGTAAACCTCTTATAGTGGAGGGAGCGCGACAGGTGGGAAAGACCTGGCTCGTGAAAGAATTTGCACGCCGAAACTACAGGCAGCTGGCTTATGTCAACTTTGAGGAGATGAAGATACTGCGCAATCTCTTTGAACAGGATTTCGATATTCCGAGGATTCTCACGGCTATAGGTGCCGTGACGGGTGTGACGTGCAGTGAGGGCGACACGCTGATTTTCCTCGATGAGATACAGGCTGCTCCGCATGCCGTCACTTCGCTGAAATATTTTGCAGAGAATGCTCCCGGATATCATGTTATCGCTGCCGGATCGCTGCTCGGGATAGAGCTGCATCGCGGAGAGTCGTTCCCCGTGGGAAAAGTGGATTTCCTCACCCTTCATCCGATGAGCTTCGTGGAGTTCGTGATGGCGATGGGAGAGGAGAACCTGTCGGAAGTGCTGATGGCCGGCGACTGGAATATGATGGCGATGCTGTCGCCCAAGTTTCAGGAGCTGCTCAGGTATTATTACTTTGTAGGCGGGATGCCCGAGGCGGTGTTGAGCTTCAGTCGCAACCGGGACTGGAAGGAGGTGAGGGCGCTGCAAACGGCGATACTCAGCAGTTATCAGAGGGATATGTCGAAGCATGCCCCTTCAGAAATTGTGCCGCGCATCGTGGACTTGTGGAAATCGCTTCAGGCACAGTTGAGCAAGGAGAACAGGAAGTTTGTGTATGGAGTAGTGCGAGAGGGAGCAAGGGCGCGTGAATATGAGATAGCCCTGCAGTGGTTTCAGGATGCCGGACTGATATACAAGGTGTGTAACGTGAAGGCTCCCCGGTTGCCGCTTGTGAGTTATGAAGACAGGGCGGCGTTCAAGATTTTCGTGCTCGATGTGGGGCTGCTTGGCGCCATGTCCAGTCTGAAGCCCACTACTATAGTGGCTGGTAACAGTATCTTCACCGAATTCAAGGGAGCGCTGACCGAACAGTATGTGTTCCAGCAGCTCATCCTCAGATACTCGCCATATTATTATTCAAAGGCAGCCAGCACACAGGAGATAGACTTTCTGCTTCAGGATGACGAAGATGACATCGTGCCGCTGGAGGTAAAGGCAGAAACGAACGTCAGGGCGAAAAGCCTGCGCCAGTTCGTTGCCGACAATCAGTCGCCCAAGGCATTCCGCATCTCGATGAACGACTACAAGGAGGAGGAATGGGTCACCAATGTTCCTCTGTATGCCGTGGACGGATTCGTGTTTTAGTGACGGATTTGTCATGATATATATGAACCGCCTTCCGACATCAGCCCCCACCTGGCCTCCCCCGAAGGATAACCTATCCTGACCTTCCCCCAATGGGCAACCCATCCTGACCTTCCCCCAATGGGCAACCCATCCTAACCTTCCCAAAGGGAAGGAACAAATTACTCCGCATACCGACTTCAGCCCCCACCTATCCTCCCCCGTAGGGGAGGGACAGACACCATTGGCTGCATGGTTATTACTTGCAGTTACTTGACTGTCAATGGCTTTTCGTTAACAATGCTAACCAGCATCTCCCCTACGGGGGAGACCGAGAGGGGGCTGATGTTCATTGGCGGAGTAATTTGTCATGATATGGCAAGACCGCAGACTTCCAGCCCCCACCTAGCCTCCCCCGAAGGATAACCCATCCTAGCCTTCCCCAAGGGAAGGGACAAGTTACTTTGGCGACTGATTTCAGTCAATCACCTTAGCCCCCTCTCGTTCTCCCCCGTAGGGGAGAAGCTGGTTACCATTGTTAATGATAAACCATTGGCAATCAAGTAGCTACAGGTAATAATCAAAAGCCAATGGTATCTGTCCCTCCCCTTCGGGGGAGGCTAGGTGGGGGCTGATGTCATTGGCTGAAATCAGTTGCAGAGTTACTTGTTCCTTCCCTTGGGGAAGGTTAGGATGGGTTGCCCTTGGGGAAGGTTAGGATGGGTTTGAGAACGAGAGGGGGCTGATGTGATTGGCAGAAATCATAGGCAGAGGATTGAACAGGCGGTTATAGTCTTGATTGCCGATAGGGGAAATAGCCTGATGAACGACATTTATTTCCCGATACAATAATTTCCCGTTGCAATATTTTCCGATACAAAAAAAATAGAGACCACCTCTTGTTGATGGCCTCTATTTTTATTCAGTTATATGTTGTCCGGTCGGCGGTTGCTATGCCCGGACAGTCTGTTCTTTCATCATCCGATTCCACTTGAAGTAGCCGGCTACGGCGATTGCAACATATAGTCCGTAGAGTCCTGCCTTGAAGGGGATGCCCTTCACCACATAGAGATAGCAGCACACCACGTCTACCGCAATCCAGAACAGCCATTGCTCGATGTATTTCTTTGCCAGCGCCCACAGACCGATGAAGCTCAGGGCGTTGGTGAAGGAGTCGAGCAGCGGCACCGTACTGTTGGTGAACTTCACCAGAATCCAGTATGTCGCCGCCCATGCCGCCACAAACGCCACAGCCACCGGAGCATATCTCCTTCCCGGCATGTGGGTGATGGGCAATGCGTTCTTCGGTGCGTCGCTCATCCTCACGCCTTTGGCGAAGAGCGTCTTTATCGCCGTGCCGTATCGCCACATGACATATCCGTAGATGCCGGCGAGGGTGTAGTATGCCGCCATTCCGGCGTCGCCGTATAGTCCGTGGCTCCAGTAGAGCCAGATGTCGAGAGCTGGCATTATGATGCTCACGAGCCAGAGGGCGATATGTGCGCGGTATTCCAGCCAGATATACAGTAGGCCCAGCAGCGTGGTGAAGATGTCGAGCCAGTGTTCGGTGATAAATTCAGTCATGATGTAGTCTTATGATCCCAGTGGGAAGTATTCCGTCATTTATAATCTCGATGGGATTTTCCCCGTCATCTTAGAATCTCAGCGTGATGTTACCCATCATCGTGAATCCCGCTGCCGGCACATATCCCAGGTAAGACTTGCGGGTGTCGCCCTCATACCATCCCCAGTCGTAGCCCATCACGGCATAGTGGCGGTCGAAGATGTTGTTGAGGTCGAGACCGAGCTTCACGCTCTTCAGTCCGCAGCCCTTCAGGTTGATGGTGTAGCTCATGTTGATGTCGGTCTGAGAGAAGCTTGGCAGCTGGCGCTCGCTGCTCTCAGAGTTGTCCACATACTGCTTGCTCACGAAGTTGGTGTGCCATGTGGCGTTGAAACCCTGATAGTGGAAATCCAGGAATCCGTTGAGTATGGCGCTTGGCGAGTAGGCGAGGGTAGACTTGTCGTAGTGGTTCACGTGGTCGCCCAGATATTCGTCGAAGTCCTTTATCTTGTTCTGGCTCAGAGCGGCGTTTCCCTCCACGCTCATCCATGAGAGCGGTGCCCATCCTGCGGTCAGCTCCACACCCATGCGGTAGGAGTCCTTGATGTTTGTGGTCAGTGCCTCGCCGATGTCGCTCGTCTGTCCTGTCTGTGCAATCTGGTTGTCGTAGGCCATATAGTAGAAGTTTGCTCCGGCGTGCCAGTTGTTGCCAGTATACTGGTATCCCAGTTCATAGTCGGTCACCTGCTCCTTCTTCGGGTAAGGATAGTTGCCGTTGTCGGTATAGTTGTTGCGCTCCGGCTCACGGTTTGCGAGCGATACCGATGCGTAAGCCTTGTGTCCGCCGTTGGTGTAGCTCACACCGGCCTTCGGGTTGAAGAAGTTGAAGTCGTCGTCCACGTCGAGTCGCTGTGCGTAGTAGTTGCCGTCGCTTCCCGTCACGAACTTGTCGTTGATGCCGTCGGTCTTGTATCCCACGTGGCGGTACTGCAGGTCGGCGAATACGTTCCAGTTGTCGAGGAATGTGTATGCTGCCTTCACGAATGCGCTGTAGTCATCCTTGCGTGCGTCGGAGTCGTAGTATTTGTATTTGCCGTGGTTGTCGAAGTATTTCTGTTCCAGTGCCTCGTCCTTGATGTATGTGAGATATCCCCAGTGGCTGCCGCGGAACTGCTGCAGGTTCACTCCTCCGGTCACGTCCCACTCCTCGTCCTTGTAGTTCACGTTGTACACCAGTCCGTAGGCGTTCTGTGTGAGTCCCTTCAGTCTCACGGCGTCGCTCTTGATGAACTTGCCTGCGTCGTTGCGTTCGTTGATGCCGAATTTCTCAGCCAGCGACTTCTTCACCTTCAGGTCCTTGTAGTATCCGCGTCCGTAGGTGTAGTGCAGGGCGGCATTGTGAGTCCAGTGTTCAGAGGGTTGCCATGTGGCAGAGAGGATGTTGTGGTTCTGGTAGAAATTGTCCGTCGTGCGGTCCCATGGAGTGCCGTCGCGGTAGGTGAATGGAGTAAGCTTGTAGTTGCCGTTCTCATCCTTGTCGTAGTTTCCGAGCAGTGTGTTGCTGCGTCCCAGTCCCATCTCGTATATCTGCTTGTAAGACTCAGTTCCTTCCGGTCCGGTGATATAGTTCCAGGCCTGTCCGGTCTTCTCGAAGTTTCCGATATTCTTGTATCTTATCTGGAAGTTGTCGCCTAGCCATGTCAGTCCGCCGTAGTATGAGCCCGAGCGTCCGCGAGTGCCGTCAACGAATCCGTCGGTTGCCGTTTCGTGGTATGCTCCGTCGAATATCAGGTGGTTGAAGAGCAGTCCGGTGGAGAAGCTTGCACCCGTGTTGTAGGTATTGTAGGTGCCGTAGGAGCCGGTCAGCTCGGCGAACGGCTTCACCTGAGGCGCCTGTGTGGCGAGCGAAATCGAACCTCCGAACGCACCGTCACCGTTTGTCGACGCTCCCACACCTCTCTGTATCTGCACGCTGCCCAGCAGTGCTGCATAGCTGTTCATGTTAGCCCAGAACACCTGCTGGTCTTCAGGCGAGTTGAGTGCCACTCCGTCGAGAGTCACGTTGATGCGGCTTCCCGCAGCACCACGCATGCGGAGGTATGTCGTTCCCGTTCCGATACCGTTCTCGCTCCATGATATTATTCCCGGTGTGCGAGAGAAGAGGTATGGCAGTTCGCGGCCCGTAGTGGAGAAGTCTTTCAGTTCCGATTTCTCGATGTTTGCCACGGCGAATGGAGCGTTCTTCTGTGCTCTCACTGCCTTCACCACCACCTCGTTGAGCTGGCGCACCTTCACGGTGTCTACGTCTTTCTGTGCAAGGGCGTTCTGTGCGCATAGCGTACATACCACTGCCATTGCCACTTGGTTGATTCTTTTCATCTTAACCTGTTTTTTTTATTGTTTTGTTTTGTTACTTTTGGCTTCCCTTTTCTGTAGTGGGAATCAGTTGCGCTGCATCTGTTCCTGCATCTCTCAATCTCTGCCGAAGCGGAGTACCCTCCATCTCCCAATCATTGCCAAAGCGGAGTAGCCTGCATCTCCCAATCTCTGCCGAAGCGGAGTAGCCTGCATCTCCCTCAATCTCTGCCGAAGCGGAGTAACCTGCATCTCCCAATCTCTGCCGGAGCGGAGTAGCCTGCATCTCCCCTACGGGGGAGACCGAGAGGGGGCTAAAGTTCATTGGCAGGGTAACCTGTTCCTTCCCTTCGGGAAGGTTAGGATGGGTTATCCTACGGGGGAGACCGAGAGGGGGCTGATGTTCATTGGCAGGGTAACCTGTTCCTTCCCTTTGGGAAGGTTAGGATGGGTTGTCCTATTCCCTGTTTCTCCACGATCAGTCATGAAGCCAATAGCGGTGGGCATTATGGTTTCTGAGAGTTGCCATATTGCCCGTCGTTTTCGTTAATGAATCAAGGGGAGTGTAGTCATTGTAGTCGTTTTCGCCTACGCCGGCATTATCCGGATCAGGTCTGTAGGGTATGGTCTCAGCATCCGCAACGGCGGCAGCACCCCTTAGCCGGCAGTTTGCCGACCGGGTGCAAAGTTACGTCTTTATTATGTCACGGCAAAATATTTCTCCACCTTTCCGCCTTTCTCCGATATTTCACGAGTTGACGAGTTGACGAGTTGACGAGGAGTTTTCCGTTACCTACTCGTATCTTCTCCGCTATTTCTCAAGTCGCGAAGTTGCTATATATATAATAAGGTGATATGGCGTGTAATTCATTCAAATATTTTCGACACGGCGTATAGGGGGATTATGTCGATGCGCTTGTTGGCGGGACTCATGAACGAACCGAAATTCTCGAGCGAACATCTGATGCCTCGGGATATGTGCTTCTGTTGGTTGTTCATAAGCGAATACATGCTGTTCATCGAACCTTTCACTCCCGATTTCACCTCTATCGGCACTATTTCGTTGCCTTTGGCTATCACGTAGTCCACTTCGGCGCAGGTGCCTTTGTTCATATTCTGCCAGTAGTATAGCTGGTGGCGCTTCTGGGGTGATGAATATTTTATCAGTTCCAGTCCGGCAATCATTTCAGACACGCTTCCCTTGTCCACGAGGTCTGTACTGCTTTCCAGCATCATCTCCTTCACTATTTCGTCAGTGTCGTCGTCGATGCCGAGTATGCCGAGCAGTATGCCGCTGTCGAGAATCAGGTATTTCACCACTCTCTCATTTATCTCCGCTCCGAGCGGCACTCCGTTGGCATCCGTGTGGTAGACAGGGATTATCAGTCCGGCGTCGCACAGCATTCCGATGGCGTTTTTCACTTCTGCCGACCTGTAGTCTCCTTCCACCCTGTTGCATACGAATTTTCCTCCCGTCTGTCGGGCTATGCTTATCAGTGTACGTCTCAGGAGCGTGGGGTTTGCTTTGGCGCCATATTTCGCGAAGTCGTCTTGATAGCCCTGTATTATTTCATTCACCACATCGCTGCTGTATCTGTATGACCCTGTCTCTGCGTATGTTGCCACTGCTTCAGGCATTCCTCCCGTGAGCATGAAGCTGCGAAACCGTTCTGTTATCCTGTTGTAGAATGGGGTGGGGAGAGGGTTGTCCGGTCCGCATTCCCTTTTGGCCGCCAGCAGTCCGTCGTCGCCTGTTGCCATCAGGAATTCGTCGAACGACATGGGGTAAACGAACAGCGAGCTGACGCGTCCCACTCCGAACGACGAAAGGTCTTTGAGTGCGAATTCCAGGAGCGATCCTGCCGCAATGACGTGGAGTTCCGGATAGTCTTCTTTGAAGAACCACAGACTGTGTATCACATCCTCGCTTTTTTGTATCTCGTCGAGAAAGAGCAGTGTCTTGCCGGGTGTCACGGGCACGTTGAAATAGTCAGACAGTTTTCTTGTGATGTCCTTCACGTCGCGGTTTCCCTTGAACAGTTCTGCCAGTTCGGGAGTCTTTTCGAAATTTACTTCAATGAAGTGTTTGAAGCACTTTCCCAAATGGCGCACCGTGGATGATTTTCCCACCTGTCTGGCTCCCCTCACGAGCAGGGGCTTTCGGCGAGGACTGTCTTTCCATTCCAGCAAAGCCTTGTCGATGCTTCTTGTCAAATAATCAGCTGCCATATAAGTCCTTTATTTTCTCTACAGTTAGTGATTGCGTGTAGAGGTTGTTATTGTTTTCAGAATCTTGTGTGAGTTATTACTCTCGTTGCAAAGTTACTGATTATTTCTCATATATCACTGTTTTTCAATGCTTTTTGCTAAAAGAAAGACCTATCAGACATTGTTTTCTGCTAAAAGATAGACCTATCAAGTATTGTTTTCTGCTAAAAGAAAGACCTATCAAGCGTTGTTTTCTGCTAAAAGATAGACCTATCGAGCGATGTTTTCTGCTAAAAGATAGACCGATCGGGCGTTGTCTTCTTCAAAATCTTTGATTCTCGGAAATCAGGGACTACTCTTAGATTTGGCTATTTCATAAGCTGAAGATGCCATATAATACTAAAATCAAACAAATAGGCTGGATTTTAAGAAATCAAGGTCATTTCTTTGATTTTGCAAAATAAAAGCATTAACTTTGCACAGTAACCATAATTATGGCACAGATGAATCTTACCCCATTGGACGATGTGCTTGACAAGCACTTTGGAAAAGTTGGTACTCCGAAACGTGACGCCTTTGAGAGTGATGTGGACGATGCATTGCATGCTTATCGTTTGGGAGAAGCCATCAAGAAGGCTCGTATAGAGCAGAACTTGACACAAGAACAACTTGGTGAGCGCATAGGTGTGAAAAGAGCGCAGATTTCCCGATTAGAGAGAGGTTATAGCATAACTATTCCAACTATGCGAAGAGTATTCAAGGCTCTTGGTGTGGTGACAGCTACCATAGATTTGGGTGTTGCCGGAAAAGTGGCCTTGTGGTAAAAGCTGCAAGGCGAAGTAAAAAGCCGCACGACTGCAAGCAGTGATTGAACGCTGCATTCGGCCGGCTGTCGACCGTCTTGTGTGGGATTATCTGAAGAGGTCGTCAAGTGTCAATACGGATACGAAAAGGTCGGAATATTCGTTCTTCGCCAGTTCCGTGCCGCCGATATATGTGAGGTGGAAGGTGTAGTCAGGATATTTCTCCTCCATCTTCTGCAGCCTGGTTGTCAGCGTCTGTGCATATTGTTTTGTCAGTGTGAATGGCGATTTGTAGAATTTCATCTCGCACAGGTTCACCACATCGTCGGCGCGTTCTATAATCAGGTCTATCTGCATGCCGTCGTGTTCTCCCTCTCCACGCACCACATACGACGACTCCACCGATGACACTCCGCCGATATTCAGCGCCTGTTTTATCTGCGCTATATGCAGGAAGCAAATTTCCTCGAAGGCTATTCCCCGCCATGAGGCGATGTCGCTCTCTCTGAGATGCCGCTGCCAGTAGTCTTCCTGTTTTATTTCCTTGCTCTCTTTGAAGTGGAGCCAGAACCAGCAGAATGAGTCCACGAGCTTGTAGCGCTCATCCCTGCCGCCCGAACCGAACGGCACGTATCTTATCACGAAGTCGCTGCCTATCAGTGCCTTCAGCATCTTTGTGAGGTCCCCGTTAGCCTTCAGCCCGGTCTTTTCGGTTATCTCCTTTCTTGTGAATCCGCCATGTCGCGTGGCGAGTAGCCTTACGATGCGCATGCAGTCGTCGGCATTGTCGAAAACGGAGTTGAAGAGTCGTTCAAACTCGTCTCCCAGTTTTGCGTTGCGGGCAAAGAACAGCGTGTCGATGTTTTGTGCCAGACTATATGCCGGATTGAAGAAATTCATATAAAACGGTATTCCTCCCATCACCATATACGCCTGCGCCACGTTGTATCTCGACATCTTTATCCCTCGGCTCGCATAGAATTCTTCGCTTTCCTTCAGTGTGAATGGCGAGAGCTTGATCTCTCCCGTCAGTCGTCCATACAGTCCGCCTTTGTTGCTTATCAGATTGTCGAGCATCCATGATGTTGCCGATCCGCATACTATGAGGAGCAGATTGTGGCGCATGTTGCCCCATCCGTTCCAAAACGCCTCCAGGGCAGTAAGGAATCCCGACCGTGCGGTGTCCATCCATGGCAGTTCGTCGATGAATACCACCTGCCTGCTTCCGTTGTCGCAAGTGTCAAGGAATCTCTCCAGCAGGAAGAACGCCTCCATCCACGATTTCGGCTGGGCTATATTCTCCATCCCGTGGCGGATGAGCGAGAAATAGAAGTTCTGCAACTGGGCTTTCAGCGTCACTTTGCGTTGCCTGTCGTATGGCGACAATCCTGTGTGGTGGAACACCATGTCGTCGTGGAACACCTCGTTTACGAGGAATGTCTTTCCAACACGCCTGCGGCCATATACTGCCACGAATTCAGCCCTGCCACTGTCGTAGTATCGTCTGAGCTCTGCTATTTCCTTTTTTCTTCCGATGATGTCACACATAGTCTTGCCTTTTTTTCTTTTTGCAAAGATAGCGATATTTTGCAAATTCCTGCAAAAAACAGCGTTTATTCCGCTACGAAGGGTGTGAAATGAGGGTTAGCGGCGGAATAAACGGTGTTTTAACACGATTTTAACATAAGGGTACCATTGGGGTTTCCTTGGATTTAGGCATTTACCCGTCTCCAGATATGATATTCTGACAACAAATATCCGCCCCTGCGATTTCAGACAAAAACCGGGATAACCCCAAGGCGGATTACTCTGCTACTGAATTCAGTCAATCACTTTAGCCCCCACCTAGCCTCCCCCGAAGGGGAGGGACAGTTACTATTGCTATAACGCTGATAATCTGATAACTTCTGACGACAATAATACTAACAATGGTATCTGTCCCTCCCCTTCGGGGGAGGTTAGGTGGGGGCTGAAATCTGTATGCGAAGTAACTTGTTCCTTCCCTTTGGGAAGGTTAGGATGGGTTTGAGGTTAGGTGGGGGCTGATGTCGATATGCTGAGTAACAATTTTTATTTAAAGACAAAAACCAAGATAAACCACAAGAGCGCCCTACATGTTCCCCTCTATGATCTTCACTATGCGGTCGTCGGTAGACAGCATCCAGTTCAGGTCGGCAGGCTGCCGCAACCGTCCGTCGCGGGCATTTAGATATGGCGAGTTGGCGGCGCGGAACACGAAGCGGCTGATTTCCTCATCGGTATAGTTCTGTCGGAGCCTGACGAGCCTCTTGCGCCTCTCGCCGTTTACCACCCTGATGGGGCGCAGCCTGCTGTTCGTGGATGTCAGCACACTGTTCCAGTAGTTGCTGAAATATGCCAGAAAGCTCTCGATGCGCGCTTCTTTGCCGCCTGCTGCCGATGGTGTACTTCCTTTACTGTGCGAACTGGTAGTATTGACACAACTGCAATCTTTGTTAGCTGCTGATGCCTCTGCATTCTCTTTAGTAGCCGCTTCTTTCGTTCCAGAGCCCTTGTCATAGTCGTTTTCTCCCTTGTAAGGAGAGTCAGAAGCTTTTTTTTCTGAGGTTTTCAGATTACTGTCATTCTCTCCGCCATTGTCTTCAGCGAGAGAATTTCTCTTCTCTTCTGCTCTTTCTTTTTCTTTATCTTTTTCTTTTAGGGGGTGCAGGGGGAGATTTTCTTTTTCTTTCTTTTGTGCAGAAATCATCGCAGAAGTGCCTGTATATGGGCGTTCTGAAGCTGTCGAACAGTCGTTTCCGTTCTCTTCAACGTCCTCCTCGCTGTCCTCCTCACCGGCATCAGCCGGCATGTCGCTGGGGTTGAGAGACAGGCGTCCGTCGTTGAAGCAGAAGAGATGGTAGTCCTCCGCCACGCATTTCACCAACTGTTCGTCCACACGGAAGTCGAATGCCAACACTTTGTAGTCGTCTATTGCATATTCGCACCTGTCAGACTCGGCAATCTTCTCCATCAGCATGTGATACACGGCATAGCCCTCAATACCGTGGTCCATGCGCAGTTTCAGTATGCGGTCATCGTTGCGTGATGCCGCGATGGGGTAGGAGCGTACAGCTTTTCTGCCTCTCCTCGATCTTGTCTTTCGCTCTTTTGCGATTCTCGTTGTGGTGTTTCTCATGGGAGTTATGTTTTTATATTACATTGAATGTTCAGATTACCGTTTTGTGGGTAGAATACTACATTGAATGGTCAGATGGCCGTTTAGTGTATTATCGTAATGTTTCCGTTTACCTGTATGGATAATTTCACGCAAAAGTATCGAAAAGGAAAATTCCGATGTCCAGTTTCATACGGTTATGGTATCTTGATTGATGTTATGATGTTGTTCTGTCACAGACATCAGCTCCCTCTTGTTCTCAAACCCATCCTAGCCTTCCCCAAGGGAAGGAACAAGTTACCCTGCCAATGAACTTCAGCCCCCTCTCGTTCTCCCCCGTTGGGGAGATGCAGGTTACTCCGAATTGTCAAAGACAGGTTGATGCAGGTTAGTCAGAATTGTCAAAGACTGGTGGATACAGGTTACTCCGAATTGTCAAAGACAGGTTGGTTCAGGTTAAAGACTTGTAGGTGCAGGTTACTCTTGTTGATGTGTCAAACGTTTCATTTCATAGGGATTTTTGTGCAGTTTTGGGCACGGTGCTTGCCCACTTGGGGCAAGCACGTTGCCCAACATGGGTAAGCACGTTGCCCCACTTGGGCACGTTTGCTGCACGGAAGTTGCCCATTTGTCCCCAATATGACAGACTCCGTTCGGGCTTAAACCCAAATCGGTCATTAGGGCTTGCCTGGATTTTGTTCTTTTAGAAGAGTGGATTTTGTTTGGCTTTTAATGAGTAATAGCGAGCTATTACGAATTAAAAACAAGCAAAAGACGCCTTATAAAAAACAAAAGACTGCAAGCAGTAAATATAAAATACAATAAACGGCCTAATGACCGTTTTGGGTTAAACAGAATCCTGCTTGTCCACTTGTTTGATACGATGAACCAATGGTATCTGTCCCTCCCCGTATGATAGCCCATCCTAACTTTCCCAAAGGGAAGGGACAAGTTACTCTGCAACTGATTTCAGCCAATCATATCAGCCCCCACCTAGCCTCCCCCGTTGGGGAGGGACAGTTACTATTGCTGTTGATAAACGATTGATAATCTGATAACTACAAACGATAATCAGACAGCTGCGAACGACTGTCATGCAGTCAATGGTATCTGTTCCTCCCCTTCGGGGGAGGTTAGGTGGGGGCTGAAATCTGTATGCGAAGTAACTTGTTCCTTCCCTTTGGGAAGGTTAGGATGGGTTTGAGGTTAGGTGGGGGCTGAAATCTGTATGCGAAGTAACTTGTTCCTTCCCTTTGGGAAGGTTAGGATGTGTTTGAGGTTAGGTGGGGGCTGTTGTCGATATGCTGAGTAACAATAGCGATACCGCCAGGAAAAGGGAGTGCCCCAGCACTCGCAAATCCCAATAAATCAACCCCAAATCCAAGAATCATTAGCTCAATAATATCAAAAAAATCCGTGAAAGACTAATCCGTGTCAAGTCCGTGCTATCCGTGTTTCTTTTTTGATTTGTGTCCACGCCGAAGGCTGGGGACACACAACGACAACACGGAATAAATTAATCTGTGAGAAATAAGGTATAAATTAATCCGTGAGAAATGGTGTCCATCAGCCTTCGGCGATGTCCACCGGTCTAAAATGAAACACGGATATCACCGATGCACACGGATAAATCATCATTGATCATTTTAGACCTGTTTTTTTGATTTAATTTGGGATTTTCTATGGATTCGCGAGTGCTTGTGGCACTCCCTTTCCCTTAGTCAATAGCATCATTAATACTTCACTGTTGTGTCTACATATTCCTTTGTGCAGTCCCCCAAAATGCAGTCCTTATATAGTCGCGTTTTGGTAAATTCATGTGCGAAATTTACAAAAACAGGTGATTTTGTAAGAAATTGGCCATTTTTTGTAAATTATATCCTAGTGTTTTTATCCGGAAAACGCTTACTTTGCAGACGAAAACAATGCCTTTAGTGGCAAAACAATGCTTTTAGGGGCGTAACACAAAAACATGTTTAATTATTAAAACCCAACTGATTATGAAAAAACTAAACCGTAACCAACAGTCAGTCATCCAACGGCTTCTTGAGAGTTCTGCCAGAGGCGCCACATGGATGCGCATGTTCATCATGCTTGTGATAATGATGATGACGTCAGCGTTCGCGTTGGCGCAAGAAACGTATGGCATCAAGATTGCCGGAGAGGATATTACGGGCTACAACCGTTATGACCTCACCGAAATCAGCGGAGTGAGCGGCAAGGTGTCTTTCGACCCGAACACCAGAACCCTGACGCTCGACAACGCCACTATTGAGGCAAATGACTATAACGCCATCTTGAACGAAACCTGCGACTACCTTTCGATAGAGTTGATCGGCACAAACACCATTTATGTTACTGGCGCGGCTGGCATAAAGTTGAAAGAAGAGACGACAATTTGGAGCAACAGCGGCGGAAAACTCAGCGTAAAGAGCGACGCATGCGCCTTGCTCTTCGGCGGTTGTCCTCTCGAAATCAGCAACTGCTGGTTGGAGGCAGAGGGCGCATGGGGCATATCCGCAAACAACAATGTGGCAGAAGAGGTACTCACCATCCGCAACTCTCACGTGGAAGCCAAGGGCTCTACGGGCTCCATCTGCGATATCGCCAACCTTGTGCTTGAGGGATGCTCCATCACACAACCCGATGGTGCTTGGTTCAGTACAAAGAATAATGCTGTGGTATTGAATGGTGAGATGGTAACCGACAAGGTGGTGATTGTGCCACGCTATGGCGTTCAGATTGCCGGCGTGGATGTGACGTCCCTAAACTGTAAGGACCTCAGCGTCATTGACGGTGTGGATGGAAAGATGAGCTACGATCCCGAGACTAACACCCTTACTATGGAGGATGTTACTATTAATGGATCCCATATCAATGGAATTGTGAATAGATCTGTAGAGGGCATGAAGATTAAGTTAGTTGGCAATAACACTATTACGACAAATGAAGCATGCATTACGATATTGCAACCATCAACCATTAGTGGTTCTGGAACTTTAAGACTGAAGAGCAGTGATAATTGTGGATTATATTTGCCCTCTTCGCTCACAGTTGAAGGCGTCACGATATATGCGGAAGGAGAATGGGGGATTGCCGGACAAGAATTTCAGACATCTGGTAATGTGCTCACTATTTGCAACGCATACGTTGAGGCAACTGGTAGCTCAGGCTCAATCTGCGACCTCCAGAACCTCGTGCTTGACGGCTGCGCTATCACCCAGCCAGTGGGTGCTTCCTTCGATGCAAACAGTTACGCTGTGGTGCTCAACGACAAGTTGGTCACCGACAAGGTGGTGATTGAGCCAGACAGCTATGGCTTCAACATTGCCGGCGAGAATGTGACAAAAGAGAACTGCAAGGACCTCAGCGTCATTGACGGTGTGGATGGAAAGATAAGCTACGATCCCGAGACTAAGACCCTTACTATGGAGGATGTTACTATTAATACACCCGGCAATGGAATTTGGAATAAATATGTAGAGGGCTTGAAGATTGTGGTAGTCGGCAATAACATTATTACGTCACAGACAGCATGCATTTCGATTCAAAAAACATCCACCATTAGTGGTTCTGGAACTCTCAGACTGAAGACCCCTTATGATTGTGGATTATATCTGCACACTTCGCTTTCTGTTGAAGGCGTCAAGCTATATGTGGAAGGAAAATATGGTCTAGCAGGAGTTGATGGCAAGATTGGTGAGATACTGACCTTGCGCAACGCATACGTTGAGGCAACTGGCAGCGAGGGTTCTGTCTGCGACCTTCAAAACCTCATTCTTGACGGATGCACCATCACCCAGCCCACTGGTGCTGCCTTCGATGCAAATGTGCACGCCGTTGCTCTCAACGGCGAGGTGGTCACCGACAAAGTGGTGATTGAGCCAGACGCCAGCGGCATTAGCGACATCACAACCGACGTTCCTGCCCACGCAAAGGGTATCTATAGCGTGACGGGCGTGAAGCAGACCCAGCAATGGAACGAACTCCCTGCCGGCATCTACATCGTGGACGGCGTGAAGAGAGTGAAGAAATAGAAAGGTGTGTCATAACTTCATTATTATCAGCCCCCCAACCGGTGATTGTGCCGGTTGGGGGGTCGTTACTTTTCTATAAAGGGCAACCCATCCTAGCCTCAAACCCATCCTAACCTCAAACCCATCCTAGCCTCAAACCCATCCTAGCCTTCCCCAAGGGAAGGGACAAGTTACTCTGCAACTGAATTCACCCAATCACATCAGCCCCCACCTAGCCTCAAACCCATCCTAACCTTCCCCAAGGGAAGGGACAAGTTACTACTACGCCTAATTGGTTTCAGCCCCCACCTAGCCTCCCCCGTAGGGGAGGGACAGTTACTCTGCTTTGTCAAAGACTTCTTCAGTCAATCACATCAGCCCTCACCTAGCCTCAAACCCATCCTAACCTTCCCAAAGGATAACCCATCCTGACCTTCCCCAAGGGAAGGAACAAGTTACTACTACGCCTAATTGGTTTCAGCCCCCACCTAGCCTCCCCCGTAGGGGAGGGACAGATTCCATTGGCTTTTGATTATTGCCTGTAGCTACTTGATTGCCAA
>ERZ791617.788-NODE-788-length-16261-cov-9.97081_pt1 | contig 16261 bp, 9 predicted proteins | sample MGYA00510272_ERZ791617 | MGnify/ENA primary metagenome ERZ791617 (study PRJEB30046, sample SAMN00715200) | human gut metagenome | study: EMG produced TPA metagenomics assembly of the A metagenome-wide association study of gut microbiota in type 2...
TTTGGAGTTTATGCGACTTCGTCGCAATCTTCTGCAAACTTAGAGGTCATTAGGGCTTGCCTGGATTTTGTTCTTTTAGAAGAGTGGATTTTGTTTGGCTTTTAATGAGTAATAGCGAGCTATTACGAATTAAAAACAAGCAAAAGACGCCTTATAAAAAACAAAAGACTGCAAGCAGTAAATATAAAATACAATAAACGGCCTAATGACCGTTTTGGGTTTAACCCCAATCGGTCATTAGGGCGTTTTGGGTTTAAACTTACTTGCAGTTAGGACACCAAGGCTTGAGCTGCTTGAAGAAATCGTTGCCCTTGTCGTCAACGAGGATGAATGCAGGGAAGTCCTCAACGGTGATCTTCCATATTGCCTCCATGCCCAGCTCCGGATATTCCACACACTCGATGCTCTTGATAGAGCTCTGTGAGAGCACTGCAGCCACACCGCCGATGGTGCCGAGATAGAAACCGCCGTGCTTCTGGCATGCGTCGGTGACCACCTGTCCGCGGTTGCCCTTGGCAATCATCACGAGCGATGCTCCGTGTGACTGGAACTCGTCTACGTATGGGTCCATGCGGTTGGCAGTGGTAGGTCCCATAGATCCGCAAGGATATCCCTCCGGAGTCTTTGCCGGTCCGGCGTAAAGGATAGGATGATCCTTGAAGTATGCCGGCATCTCCTCTCCGGCGTCGAGACGCGCCTTGAGCTTGGCATGGGCGATGTCGCGCGCCACGATGATGGTGCCCTTCAGGTTTACGCGGGTGCTGACAGGATATTTTGTGAGTTCGGCGCGCACTGCGTCGATACCCTTGTCGAGGTCGATCTCGATACCCTTTGCTCCCTCGCCCGGCTTGCGGTATTCCTCAGGAATCAGCTCCGATGGGTTGCTGTCCATCTTCTCGATCCAGATACCGTCGGCATTGATCTTCGCCTTGATGTTGCGGTCAGCCGAGCAGCTCACTCCCATACCGATTGGGCAGCTTGCGCCGTGGCGTGGCAGACGGATCACGCGGATGTCGTGAGCCAGGTATTTGCCTCCGAACTGTGCTCCGAGTCCGATCTTGTGTGCCTCCTCCAGGAGTTTGTTCTCCAGGTCGATGTCGCGGAAGGCGCGTCCAGTCTCGTCGCCGGTAGTAGGCAGCGAGTCGTAGTATTTTATAGAGGCGAGCTTCACGGTGAGCAGGTTCTTCTCAGCCGATGTACCGCCGATAACGAATGCGATGTGGTATGGCGGACAAGCTGCCGTTCCGAGACTCTTCATTTTCTCCACGAGGAATGGGAGCAGTGTGCCCTCGTTCTGTATCGTGGCCTTTGTCATCGGATAGAAGTATGTCTTGTTGGCAGAACCGCCACCCTTTGCCACGCACACGAAGCGGTATTCGTCGCCCTCTGTAGCCTCGATGTCAATCTGTGCCGGCAGGTTGCAGCGTGTGTTCACCTCGTCATACATGTTGAGCGGTGCGTTCTGGGAGTAGCGCAGGTTGTCCTCGGTGAAGGTGTTGTAGACACCGCGAGAGAGAGCCTCCTCATCCTCGAAGTCTGTCCACACGCGCTGTCCCTTCTCTCCGTGGATGATGGCAGTACCTGTGTCCTGGCAGAACGGGAGGATTCCCTTAGCTGCCGTTTCGGCGTTGCGCAGAAACTGCAGAGCCACATACTTGTCGTTTTCTGAAGCCTCCGGGTCGCTGAGGATCTTGGCCACCTGCAGGTTGTGCTCTCTGCGGAGCATGAACTCCACGTCGTGGAAAGACTGCTGTGCCAGGGCTGTGAGCGCCTCTTTTGTCACCTTCAGGATTTTCTTTCCTTCGAACTCTCCTACCGACACACCCTCTTTGGTGAGCAGATAGTATTCAGTATTGTCCTTGCCCATCTGGAACATAGGAGCATACTTGAAATCTGGTTTTGTTGCCATAATGTTTTGTTTTTATAATATTATGTGTCTTTGATTTTCTTTTTTCCGCCTTGCGCCGGCTTGCCCATAGGGGCGTGAGCGCATGGCCTCGTCATGCTACAGTCGTATTGAGGGGGAAGCCAAGGCATCCACCACGTGCAAAGATACAGTTTTTGATTGGAAATGCAATGATAAGGAGTGGATTATTTTTGTGTTGCCTGGTCTTGAGGGGGATGCGATGAGGAGACATCTGTAATTTGAACCGTAAAAACCGACAACGCCAGTAAAGGGAGTGGGTCTGCACTCCTTTGTCTTAGCCAATACATCGGCTGATGATTTTAAGACAAAAACCAAGATAAACCCAAGGCGGATTACTCTGCTTCTGATTTCAGCCAATCACTTCAGCCCCCACCTAACCTCCCCCGAAGGGGAGGGACAGTTACTATTGCTATTGATAAGCCAATGATAATCAGATAACTACTAACGACAATAATACTAACAATGGTATCTGTCCCTCCCCTACGGGGGAGGCTAGGTGGGGGCTGGATGGCAGTATGCGGAGTAATAATTATTGTTCCCCCACAGTTCAGAATTACGAATAGATAACAACTTTCCTGCGCAGCCGGTTTATCTCTCTAAGTTTTTGTCTGAAAATCTGAGGACAAGATGCCAGGAAAGGGAGTGCCCCAGCACTCGCAAATCCCAATAAATCCTTAAGCTAAATCCAAGAATCATTGACTAAAATATAATCAAAAAAAGATCCGTGAAAGACCAATCCGTGTCAAGTCCGTGGTATCCGTGTTTCTTTTTTTATTTGTGTCCCTGCCGCAGGCTGGGGACACAACGGCAACACGGAATAAATTTATCTGTGAGTAACACGCAATTACAATATCTGTGAGTAACACGCAATTACAATATCTGTGTTGTATATTCGCTATTGCCCGTCGCAAAAGAGATTTTTCACCATAATATATATGTTGAATCAGCTTTTTAGTTTATCTTTGCATATATTTTACTATTGCATATAATTTCTTCATATTAGCATATCATAAGACAACGACATAGATGAAAGAATTCGTAATATCAGAAGTCAAGGCCGAAACAGCCGTACTCGTGGGACTCATCACGAAGGAGCAGGACGAGGCCAAGACCAAGGAGTATCTCGACGAACTGGAATTCCTTGCCGACACCGCCGGCGCCGTCACCGTGAAGAGATTCACGCAGAGAGTGAACGGTCCCAACCAGACTACATACGTGGGCAAGGGAAAGCTCGAGGAGATAAAGCAATATATACTCGACGAGGAAGACGCAGAGAGAGAAATCGGTATGGTGATATTCGACGATGAGCTCTCGGCAAAGCAGATTCGCAACATCGAAAACGAGCTGAAGGTGAAAATCCTCGACCGCACATCCCTCATCCTCGACATCTTCGCCATGCGCGCACAGACCGCCAACGCCAAGACGCAGGTGGAGCTGGCGCAATACCGCTATATGCTGCCACGACTGCAGCGACTATGGACCCACCTCGAACGACAGGGAGGAGGATCTGGTTCGGGAGGCGGAAAGGGAAGCGTGGGACTGCGCGGACCGGGTGAGACGCAGCTCGAGATGGACCGCCGAATAATCCTGCAGCGTATGTCGCTGCTCAAGGAGCGACTCGCCGAGATTGACAAGCAGAAGACCACACAGCGCAAAAACCGCGGCCGCCTCATCCGCGTGGCACTCGTGGGATATACCAACGTGGGAAAGTCTACGCTCATGAACCTCATGTCGAAGAGCGAGGTGTTTGCAGAGAACAAACTCTTCGCCACACTCGACACCACGGTGAGAAAAGTGGTGGTGGAGAACCTGCCGTTCCTGCTCGCCGACACCGTGGGATTCATACGCAAGCTGCCCACAGACCTCGTTGACTCCTTCAAGAGCACCCTCGACGAGGTGCGCGAGGCCGACCTGCTGCTGCATGTGGTGGACATCAGCCACCCCGACTTCGAGGAGCAGATAAAGGTGGTGGACAAGACTCTCGCCGACCTGGGATGCGCCGACAAGCCGTCGATGATAATCTTCAACAAGATAGACGCATACACATGGGTGGAAAAAGAGGCCGACGACCTCACGCCTGCCACAAAGGAGAACATGACCCTCGACGACCTGAAGAAGACCTGGATGGCGAAGATGGGAGACGACTGCCTCTTCATCTCGGCACGCGAGAAGATAAACATTCAGGAGATGAGAGACGTGATATACAAGAGAGTGAGAGAGCTGCACGTGCAGAAATACCCTTACAACGACTTCCTGTATCAGGACTACAGCGAGGAAGAACAAAATTAAAAAGAACCCCATACACCACACACACATCATGCGCACACTCACACCATCAGAGATAAAGCGGCTCGAAGAGAACCGCTGCCACGCTGAAGACTGGCAGAAAATCACCGTGGGAGAGAACTTCTCTGCCGACAGGCTCTACGACGTGCAGTTCATAGGAGAATGCAGCATAGGGTCTAACAGCGACACCGTGACCACGGACATGGGATACGAACTGCCCACCGGAATTCGACACGCACGCATCATAAACTCCACCATCGGAGACAACACCCTCGTGGAGAACGTGAGCGCATTCATCTGCAACGCCGACATCGGCGACAACTGCATCGTCAACAACGTGAGCGTGATACAGACCACCGAAGGCACCACCTTCGGACAGGGAAACACCATCAGCGTGATGAACGAGGCGGGAGAGGGAAACGTGGTGCTCTATTCCGGACTCACAAGTCAGATAGCAGCCCTCACAGTGCTGCCGCCATGCTTGGGCGAACAGTATGACGACGCCGACGCCACCATAGAAGCCCGACGCCAGGCTAAAGACGCCGTGAGGAGAATGGTGATGGAGGAGGTGATGAGCCGGATGCCGAAGCGCACGCTGATAGAAGACAACGTGCGCATCACCGACACAATAGAAATCACCAACTCCTGGATAACCCAATGGACAGAGGTGAGAGGAGCGCAGCGCATCAGCGAGACCACGCTGTGGAGCCGACGGGACAACAGCGTGTTTGTGGGAGCCGGAGCGATAATCGACGGATGCATCGTCACCCTCGGCTCGTCGGTGAGCAACAATGCGATAGCCAAAAACTGCTTCATCGGCGAGAACTCCACGCTGACCGACGGATTCTCAGCCACCGACAGCCTCTTCTTCGCCAACTCATACATGGCCAACGGAGAGGCATGCGCCGCATTCTGCGGACCGTTCAGCGTGAGCCACCACAAGTCAACGCTGCTCATCGGAGGTATGTACTCCTTCTACAACGCCGGGTCGGCAACCAACTTCAGCAACCACGCCTACAAGATGGGCCCCATCCACTATGGCATCATGGAGCGCGGAGCCAAGACGGCGAGCGGCGCCCACATCCTATGGCCGGCACATATCGGAGCCTTCACGATGTGTATGGGCAAGATTGCCACACATCCCGACACCTCGTCGCTGCCGTTCTCATACGTCATCGGCGACGGCACCGACACCTACATCGTGCCGGCACGCAACATCGCCACCGTGGGCACCTACCGCGACACCGCAAAATGGCCACGCCGCGACATACGTCCGCAGGGCAGCCGTCGGAGCATGGTGGACACCGAGTGGCTCAACCCCTCAACGATGACCAAGGTGGTGGAGGCGAAGGTGACGCTCGAAGCCCTGCGCGACCAGAAGGGGGCCAGAGAAGTGTATCAGACCGCCGACGGGTCGCTGATAAAGCGGTCGGCGCTCGAAAAGGGAATATCGCTATACACGCTCGCCATAAAGCTATATCTCAACCGCCATCTGAAGTCGGCCGACGAGGAGGCGGACTACAACACCTCGTTTGACGACACAACGGCGAGCCAGACCTTCGGCAGACCGCTCAGCAGGGGAGCGTCGCTCTTTGCCGACCTCGGCGGAATGCAGATAAGCAACGCCAGCGTGATGCGCATCGTGGACGCCATCACCAGCGGAAACATAGACACCACAGAAGACCTCATGGCAGAGATATGCCGCTACTACGACGGCGGAAGTCTCGACACCGACATCGACAGGAAACTGGCACTGCGTATCGCTGATGCCATCTACGGATGGAACAGTATGGATGCCGACGACCGCCGCCGCCTGATAGACAGCTGTCATGAGGCGCGCCGCGAATGGTATGATATGGTACGCCGCGACGCCGAGCGCGAATACGAACTGGGCGACGTGGACGATGCCACTCTGAACGGATTCCTGGCGAAACTCGAAGAGGAGGAGTCGGCTTCGTGAATCAGAGAGGGACAGATTGGGTGGACTTGGTAAGTCTATCATGATATATGAAAAGACTAATTGCCACCAGCCCCCACCTAACCTCCCCCGTAGGGGAGGGACAGATACCCTTGGATGTCTGACTGTCTACCCTTTGTAGTCTGACTGTCATCGATTATCTTAAGTAAGAGTAACCAGCATCTCCCCTACGGGGGAGAACGAGAGGGGGCTGAAGTTCATTGGCAGGGTAACCTGTTCCTTCCCATGGGGAAGGTTTGGATGGGTTATCCTACAGGGGAGGGACAGATACTCTTTGCATCGACACTCCTTCGATATACGGAGAAACAAAAAAAACAAGAAATAACAAATTATATCCTAAAATAAATATTATGAAATTAAAGTCAATGTTTGTAGCCTGTCTCGCCGTGTTTTCCATCGGCACACAGGCAAAAGATTACAAGTATGTGGCGGTGCCAGGCGACCCTATGCACGCCCGCATCTACACCCTCGACAACGGACTGAAGGTGTATCTCTCGGTGAACAGCGAAACACCGCGCATCCAGACCTACATCGCAGTGCGCACCGGCAGCAGGAACGACCCTGCCGAAACCACCGGACTCGCACACTATCTGGAGCACCTCATGTTTAAGGGAACATCAAAGTTCGGTACCCTAGACGCCGCCAAGGAGAAGCCATACCTCGACGACATCGAGCGCCGCTACGAGCACTACCGCAAGCTCACCGACCCGGCACAGCGCCGGCAGGCATACCACGAAATCGACAGCGTTTCGCAGATTGCCGCAAAGTATTTCATCCCCAACGAATACGACAAGCTCATGTCGGCAATCGGAGCCGAAGGCACCAACGCCTACACCAGCAACGACGTGACATGCTATGTGGAGAACATCCCCTCAAACGAGGTGGAAAACTGGCTCAAGGTGGAGAGCGACCGCTTCCAGAACATGGTGATACGCGGTTTCCACACAGAGCTCGAGGCTGTGTATGAGGAGTATAACATAGGACTGGCAAAGGACAACAACAAGCTCTGGAACTCGCTCCACAAGCTGCTCTATCCCACACACCCATACGGCACCCAGACCACTATCGGCACCCAGCAGCACCTGCAGAACCCTTCTATAACAAACATCAAGAACTACTTCCGCAGCTACTACGTGCCAAACAACGTGGCAATCTGTCTGGCTGGCGACTTCGACCCCGATGTGGTGATAGCACAGATAGACAAGTATTTCGGATCATGGAAGAAGAGCGACAACCTCTCGTTCCCCACCTACGCCCCCGTGGCTCCCATCACATCGCCACGCGACACCACAATCGTGGGACAGGAGGCATCGTGCATGATGCTGGGATGGAAGTTCGACAAGGCTGCATCGCTGCAGTCTGACACCCTCGACGTGATTTCTGAAATGCTCTCAAACGGCATGGCGGGAATCCTCGACCTCAACGTGAACCAGAAGATGAAATGCCAGTATTCCGCCGCATTCTGCAACGGAATGAACGAATACTCTGAGTTCATCCTCTTCGGCCAGCCGATGCCGGGACAGACTCTCGACAGCGTGCGCGACCTGCTCCTCGGTGAGCTCGCTAAGCTCAAGACAGGCGACTTCAGCGACGACCTGCTGCCATCGGTGGTAAACAACATGAAGCTCAACTACAACAACCAGCTCGAGAGCAACCAGTGGAGAGCAAACGAGTTCGTGCAGGCTTTCGTGAACGGAAAAGACTGGAATGACCACGTGACATATCTCGACCGCATCTCCCGGATGACCAAGCAGGACATCATGGCATTTGCCAGAAAACACTTCGCCGACAACTACGTGGCAGTGTACAAGAAGGAGGGTGTGGACAACACGCAGAAGAAGATAGACAAACCGCAGATCACCGCCATCCCGTCTAACCGCGACCTGCAGAGCCAGTTCGTTACAGAGATCATCAACTCTAAGGTGGAGCCTATCAAACCACGCTTCGTTGACTACGACAAAGACCTCACCAAGGCGCAGACAAAGAAGAAGCTCCCCGTGCTCTACGTGAAGAACAAGACCAACGACCTCTTCGTGCTCAGCTATCGCTACGACTTCGGCGAGGAGGCAAACAACATGCTCGCCTATGCTGCCGACTATCTCAGATATCTCGGCACTGACAAGATGACCGCCGAGCAGCTCAAGCAGGAGTTCTACAAGCTGGCATGCGACTACAGCATCAACGTGAATACCGAGAATATGAGCATCACCCTCAACGGTCTGAGCGAGAACATGCCGCAGGCGATGACTCTCTTAGAGAACTTCCTCCAGAACGCCAAGGTGGACAAGGAAGCCTTCGGCCGCTGGGTGGAGAGCGACCTCAAGGCGCGCCAGGATGCCAAGATGAACCAGGAGCAGAACTTCAGGGCTCTCGCCAAATATGCCATGTATGGCCCATACAACACTCAGCGCAACATCCCTAGCAACGAACAGCTGAAGAACCTCGACCCGCAGAAGCTCATCGATATGCTCAAAGACCTGAAGAACTACAAGCACACCGTGCTCTACTACGGACCGATGGAGGTGAAGGACATGGCAAAGGTGGTGGACAAATACCACGCACTGCCCAAGAAATTCAGAGCCGACCCTGAGAGCCGCCCATACAAGATGGAGCTGACTCCTGCCAACGAGGTTGTGATTGCGCCATACAAGGCAAAGAACATCTACATGTATCAGTATCACAACGAGGGCAAGAAGTGGACACCTGAACACGAGGCGATGATAAACATGTTCAACGGATACTTCGGCGGCGGCATGAACACCGTGGTGTTCCAGGAGCTGCGCGAGAGCCGCGGACTGGCATACAGCGCATGGGCAAGTTATCTGACACCATACCGCCCGGCCGACTCGGAATTCTTCCTCACCAGCATCATCTCTCAGAACGACAAGATGACGGACTGTATCGCCACCTTCAACAGCATCATGAACAACGTGCCGCAGTCGGAGAAGGCATTCGAAATCGCCAAGCAGGCAGAAATGAAGCGCATCGAGGCAAGCCGCACCACTAAGCTCAACATCATCTACAGCTATCTCAACGCCAAGAAACTGGGCTACGAATACAGTCTGCAGCAGAAGGTGTATAACGTGCTCCCGCAGATCACGCTGCAAGACCTCGTGAAGTTCGTCAACGAGAACATCGCCAACAAGCCTTTCCGCTACATCATCCTCGGCGACGAGAGCGACATCGACATGAAGTCGCTCGAGAAGATCGGACCGGTGAAGAAACTCTCTACAGAGGAAATCTTCGGATACTAAACCGGGGACAAGTAGACTAATAGACGAGATACGAGTAAATAAGTAAACGAGTTACTAGTAAACGAGATACGAGTAGACAAGTAGACAATCAGACGGGCAGTCAAGCTGACAAGGATATTCCTTCGTCGGCTTGTCTGCCCGATGTTTTATTAAGAGGACATGTATTCATTTTCAGACAAAAACCGGGATAAGCCAAGATAGACCGGCTGCGCAGGAAATTTGTTCTCTATTCGTAATACTGAGACGTGGGGGAAAATAATTATTACTCCGCATACTGCCATCCAGCCCCCACCTAACCTCCCCCGAAGGGGAGGGACAGATACCATTGTTAGTATTATTTTCGTCTGTAGTTATCAGATTATCAACGTTTTATCAATAGCAATAGTAACTGTCCCTCCCCAACGGGGGAGGCTAGGTGGGGGCTGATGTTCATTGGCTGAATTGATTTGCTGAAGTCTTTGACAAAGCAGAGTAACTTATTCCTTCCCTTTGGGAAGGGTAGGATGGGTTTGGAGGCTAGGTGGGGGCTGATATGATTGACTGTAATCAGTTGCAGAGTAACTTGTCCCTTCCCTTTGGGAAGGTTAGGATGGGTTATCATACGGGGAGGGACAGATACTCTTGGTTCGTCTAAAACAACAAGAGGACAAGTGAAATTCAGTCTTTTTTAAAAAGCCCGAACGGAGTCTGCCATATTGGGGACAAATGGGCAACATCCGTGCAGCAAACGTGCCCAAGTGGGGTAACGTGCTTGCCCATGTTGGGTAACGTGCTTGCCCATGTTGGGCAAGCACCGTGCCCCAAAATGGTACAAAAGTATTATATGAAACGCTTGTAAAGGAACGTATAGCAAAAGCCACAGAACTGATGACCGCTCCGTGGCTTGGTGACGGTGAAAAAAAACTTGGCATGATTTGAGCCTCATATTTTTTCTCACTCAAATCATACCAAGTTATTATATAGGGTGTCCAATTCTATGTTCTCGTTTTTGAGTGCGTTCTTGTAACTTAACTCCTTAAGAATCAGTAAATAAGGTATAAAATATAATACAAATATAACTATCAAAATATCAGCTGTGAATTAACTCACGATTATATTTTACTTAGCGAATGATTATCAATGATTTAGATGGTTGTTACATTGTTTTTGATACTAAAAACAGGAACATGGAACTGGACACCCTAATAAATAAGCAAGTAACAGGAAACGACTTATTCTTAGTGTCACATTCTTGAGGGCTGTACTTCCTTTTCTTTGTAGCCACCATACTTATAAATCGGTCATCAGGGTTTGAATATTTGTTAAAAACGGATTCAAATATTATTTTCTTTCCGCCGAACGGGCGATATGAAGGAGAAAAACACTATATTTGTAAATTCTTAGAAATCCCTGCTGTCATTTTGCGAAGCCTCAACAACCGACGCCAAGCGAATAATCGGAGCACTGCCGAGGAGGAAAGCCTTGCCTATGGCATCGGCAATATGACTGTAAACCCCAATCGGTCGTTATGGCTTGCTTGGATTTTGAGTTTTTAGAAGAGTGGATTTTGTTTGTAATAGCGAGCTATTGCGAATTAAAAACAGACTAAAGACGCCTTATAAAAAACGAAAGACTGCAAGCAGTATATATAAAAAATACAATAAACGGTCTAATGAACGATTTGGGGTAAGCACCCCATGACTCCAGAGGCAGCAGGACACGGATATAAACAAATAGGAATCATAACAAAAAAAACATAACACCACACGATGACCACCACGCCGAAGACAACACTACCAGAGGAGTTCTCCACATACACCCGGGAAATCATGGGAGAGCAGCGGTGGACGCGTTTCGCTGAAGCCATGGGTGAGGAACCGCCGGTGAGCGTGAGACTGAACCCGATGAAATTCCGCTCCGACAGCATGGCACTGCCGGCAGAGGAAGACGAGCCCGTGGAATGGTGTCGGGAGGGACGCTATCTCAAGGAGCGGCCGATGTTCACTCTCGACCCCCTGCTACACGCCGGAGCATACTACGTGCAGGAGGCTGCCTCGATGTATATCACCCAGGTGATACGCGACCACGCACCCGCCGACCGTCCGCTGATGGTGCTCGACCTGTGTGCCGCACCGGGAGGGAAGTCCACCGCCATGCGCAGCGTGCTGCCCGAGGGAAGTCTGCTGATGACCAACGAGCCGATGCGCCCCAGGGCAAACATCCTGATGGAGAACATACAGAAGTTCGGACACCCCGACGTGATAGTGACCAACAACTATGCCATCGACTACCAGCGCAGCAGACTGCAGTTTGACGTGATACTCGCCGACGTGCCCTGCTCCGGCGAAGGGATGTTCCGCAAAGACGAGGGGGCGATAAGGGAATGGTCGGTGGCCAACGTGAAGAAATGTGCCGCACTGCAACGGGAGATTATCACCGACATCATGCCGTGTTTGAGAGACGGCGGACTGCTCGTATACTCCACCTGCACATACAACAGGCAGGAGGATGAGGAGAACGTGGACTTCATCTGCTCTGAATGGCAGATGGAAAAACTCTCCGAGAGACATTTCATTCCGGGCGAGACCCGATCGGAAGGTCTGTATATGGCGGCTCTGCGACAGACGGGAAGCGACGCCTCGCAGCAGACCACAATCAGTATGCTCGACTCCTCGGCAACGAAAAAGGACAAGAAGCAGAAACGGCGCGGAAAGGCATCGGCAGAACAGGCCGTGAAGGGGGCTAAGGAGATGAGCGGATGGATAAAGGGAAACGAGGACTTCAGCATCACCACGCTCGGACAGCGCTTCGTGGCGGTGAGGAAACAGTGGCGCAACGTGTATGACACCGCACTGGAGAAGCTGCGCGTGATGCATGCCGGCATCGAACTGGGAGAGCCGAAGGGCAAGGACATCATACCGTCGGAATGTCTCGCTCTCTCAACGGCATTCAACCCGGAAGCCTTCGCCACGGCGGAGCTCAACCGCGACACGGCGATTGCCTATCTCAGACGCGAGCCGATACAGTTACCGCCTGACACACCGCGCGGATTCGTGGCTGTGGGTTATCAGGGGCTGAACCTGGGATTCGTGAAAAACCTGGGCAACCGCACCAACAACCTCTTTCCGCAGGAATGGAGAATAAGGATGCAGAATGATGCATAGGTCTGGTGTCAGCCACACCTGACCGCAGACCCATCATAACCTTCCCAAAGGGACAACCCATCCTAACCTTCCCCAAGGGACAACCCATCCTAACCTTCCCCAAGGGAAGGAACTGGTTACTCCAACTAAATGGCATCAGCCCCCACCTAGCCTCCCCCGAAGGGGAGGGACAGATACCATTGGCAGACTGACTGTCATCGGTTTGTCATAAAGCAAGACTAACCTGTATCGTCCCAAAGTGGAAATAACAATGCAAGGTAACCTGCATCTCCACAAGGGAAATAACAGCGCAAGGTAATCTGCATCTCCCCTACGGGGGAGAACGAGAGGGGGCTGATGTGATTGACTGATGTGATTGGCTGATGTGATTATCTGAAGTCTTTGACAAAGCAGAGTAACTTGTCCCTTCCCTTGGGGAAGGAACTGGTTACTACGGCTAAATGTCATCAGCCCCCACCTAGCCTCCCCCGTAGGGGAGGGACTGATACACCAGGACATCGACAGTCCTTCGACATACAGAGTAACCAGCATCTCCCCTACGGGGGAGAACGAGAGGGGGCTGATGTTCATTGGCAAAACCATTGGCTGATGTCGTCTGGAAGCAGCGAGCACCATAGTGCTCCAAATCCGGAAAAATCCCAACCGAATCCAAGACTCATTGGCAAAATAATATCAAAGAAAAAAATCCGTGAAGACCAATCCGTGCAAAGTCCGTGATATCCGTGTTTTTTCTTTGATTTGTCCACGCCGAAGGCTGTGGACACGATGTCAAAGGAGGGAAAGGATTCCAGTGTGAAAGCATATAGTGTCCATCAGCCTTCGGCGATGGCCACAGGTCAAAAAAAACAAAACACAGATAACACCGAGGAACACGGATTAATCTTTCACGGATTATTTTTTGACCTGAAATCTTTGGATTTCTATATGGAGTTCAGAGGATTTGCGAGTGCTTGGGGCACTCCCCCATTCAACAAATGAGAGATTTGCAAAACTTGAATAAGTAACATATATATAAATACGACAAACCTAACAAAAAAACATAATTATGCTGACAGCAACCGAAATACAGGAGAAAGTGAACGCATACATCGCATCACTTCCCTACGAGAGAAAACCAAAGTCGCTCTACGACCCGATAGAATATGTGCTCGCCGCCGGCGGAAAACGCATACGCCCGTCGTTCGTGCTCATGGCATACAACCTCTTCCACGACGACGTGGACAGAATACTGCCCGTGGCTACGGCACTGGAGACCTACCACAACTACACACTGCTACACGACGACCTCATGGACAAGGCGGACATGAGGCGTGGCCGTCCCACCGTACACAAGAAATGGGACGACAACACGGCGATCCTCTCCGGCGACACAATGCTCGTATTGGCATACGAACACCTGGCGAAATGCGACACCAAATATCTCAAGCCCGCACTCGACCTCTTCACCGAAACGGCACTGGAGGTGAGCGAAGGACAGCAGTTCGACATGGAATTCGAAACGCGCAACGATGTGGCTGAGGAGGAATACATCGAGATGATACGATTGAAGACAAGCGTATTGCTGGCTTGCGCACTCAAGATGGGTGCCGTGGTGGCTGGGGCTTCGGATGCCGACGCCAACGCACTGTATGCCTTCGGAGAGAAGGTGGGACTGGCGTTCCAGCTGCAGGACGACCTGCTCGACGTGTATGGCGACCCGAAGGTGTTCGGAAAGGCTATCGGCGGCGACATCACATCAAACAAGAAGACCTTCATGCTCATCAACGCCTTCAACAGAGCCGACGCCGGGACGCGTGCCGAACTGGAGAGATGGACCACGGCGACGGAATTCGATCCGGCAGAGAAGATTGCTGCCGTGACGGAGATTTACAACAGGCTCGGAATCGACAAGCTCGCCGAACAGAGGATAAAGGAATACTTCGAACAGAGCAGACAGCATCTCGACGAACTCTCGGTGAGCGACGACCGCAAGGCGGTGTTGCGCGAATACACCGAGAGAATGATGAACAGAAAGAAATAACGAAACACCCACAAAAAGAGAGGAAATGCCATACAGAAGACTCCCCAATACCGACAAGTCGAGACTAAGTGCACTGAAGACGCTGCTCGACAACAACGACATATACATGGCCCGCGACAGGTTTCTGGAATGGAAAGACATAAACCAGGCGCGCACCTGCTACGACAAGCTGCTCACGGCAGTGACGCAATACGAGGTGGACAAAAAGGCGCAATGGCGGAGCGGAACGAAAATAGACCAGCTGCAGAAAAAGGCTTACATGTATGAGAGCCACTTCATGCAGGTGTTGCTCATGGCTGTGACAAGAGGGGAGATAAAGCGCTCTAACCTGAAACTCTACGGACTGGAGGAGACCGCCACCATGATTCCCGTGGACAACAGCATAGGGTCGATAACGGAATGGGGACCGAAAATCATCAGCGGAGAGAAAAACCGCGTGAAGAAGGGTGGCAGACCGATTTACAACCCCACGATAGGAATGGTGGAGACCCACTTCGACATCTTCAAGGAGGCTTACGACAAGCAAAAGGCGCTGCAGAAACGCACAAGCGAAATGGAGCAACGGCTCAAGGAGATACGACCCGAAATCGACGAACTGATACTGCGCATCTGGGACCAGATAGAGGCGCACTTCAGCGAGGAGGGAAAACTCGTGATAGACCGAGTGGCCGACTGTGAGCGCTTCGGCATACGCTACTACATGCGCCGCAAGGAGAAACGCAAGATGCAGGAGAAGGAAAAGGAAAACAAACAGGAGAATGAACAATGATTGACACGCATACTCATATCGACGGCGAGGAATTCGCCGAAGACCGCCCGCTGGCCATACAGCGGGCACAGGATGCCGGAGTGGAGAAAATCTTCGTGCCGGCAATCGACCTCAAGAGCATCGGCAGCGTGGTGGACACATGCCGGCAGTTTCCGGGCTACGCCTACCCCATGATAGGTCTCCACCCGGAGGAGGTGAAAGAGGACTGGAAAGACGCAGTAGGCCAGATGCGACGGATTCTCGACGAGCAGAGGCAGAAAGCACCGTCGGCAGACAACCCTCCGTTCATCGCCATCGGCGAGGTGGGACTGGACTTCTATTGGAGCCGAGAATTCGAGAAAGAGCAACTGGAGGCTTTCGAGGAGCAGGTGAGATGGTCGATAGATGCCGACCTGCCGCTGATGATACACTGCCGCAAGGCACAGAACGAGATGGTGGGAATACTGCGCCGCTACGAACGGGAACTGCGCCGCGGAGGAGTGTTCCACTGCTTCACGGGCAACGAGCGGGAGGCAGAACAGCTGCTGTCGTTCGGCAATTTCAACATCGGCATCGGCGGTGTGCTGACATTCAAGAAGAGCCATCTGCCTGAAGTGGTGCCCCACATCCCACTCGACCGCATCGTGCTCGAGACCGACGCTCCATACATGGCTCCCGTGCCGATGCGCGGCAAACGCAACGAGAGTGCCTATGTGGCATACGTAAGAGACCGCCTCGCCCTCGCCTACGGCATCTCCCCCGAGGAAATAGACCGCCACACCACAGCAAACGCCATGAGGATGTTCCTGCCGGAAGGATAGAATGCCATAAGGATGTTTCTTAAACCCAAATCGCTTTCTATGTTAATATCCAAATGTTTTGACCATTATTTTCAATTTATGCTG
>ERZ791617.799-NODE-799-length-16132-cov-14.0018_pt1 | contig 16132 bp, 18 predicted proteins | sample MGYA00510272_ERZ791617 | MGnify/ENA primary metagenome ERZ791617 (study PRJEB30046, sample SAMN00715200) | human gut metagenome | study: EMG produced TPA metagenomics assembly of the A metagenome-wide association study of gut microbiota in type 2...
GGGGTGACTGGATTCGAACCAGCGACCACACGCCCCCCAGACGCGTACTCTAACCTGGCTGAGCTACACCCCGTTGTTTTGTTTAACGGGTGCAAAAGTACGTATTTACGGGGAATTTGCAAAATTTTCAGGCGCTTTTTTGCTCAAAAAAAACGTTTTTTAATTGGCTTTATTTATAAGTTTCTGTTGCTCAGTGGAATAGTTGATGGCTGTAATGGTATTAGATTTCCTTTATTTGCATTAAGTTATTTCTAAAGTTTTAGGAATATGTTAGAGAAATGGAAGTTTTTGGAATTCGTGGAGTTGCTATTCTTTTTAACTTTTTTTTTATGAATCATTTATAAGATGTTTGTACTGTGGTCTTTTTATTTTTGCACTTGATTTATTAATTTATAATTAGTTTGATATGGCAACATTCAAATTATTGCTTCATTCGGCAAATAAAAGAAAGAATGGAAGTTATCCTGTCTCGTTGCGGATAACAAAAAACATGAAGCATAAGTATATCTCTTTAGGTCTTTATGGCAAGAAAGAAGAATGGGACGAAAAAAGTGAGCGTTTCCGTTGTGACAAGCGTGTCTGTCCTAATTACAAGGAGTATAATGCGCGATTAGTCCAATTATTGGCACGTGTTCAGAATGTTGAACTTGATTTTGAGCATGATAAAATAGACTGGACTTTGAATCAGTTTGCTGATGCTTTTTTATATAAGAGTAAGCAGGGTAAGTTTCTTGATTTTGCAGTTCTCTGCATAGAGGAGATGAAAGCCACAGGACATATAGGTAATGCACACGTGTGGGAGAGGCTCCTTTATAATCTGAAGCTGTTTGATAAGAAACTTCATGTGCTCTGTTTTCAGGAGATAGATATAAAGTATGTGAATTCCTATAATCAATTCATGGAGAAGAGAGGATGGAGCGGTAATACCCGTAAACATGATATGAAAACCTTGAGTGCTATATTGAACCGTGCCATCAAAACAAAGGAATATTCAGGTAATTCTTATCCTTTCGGGAAAGACGGTTTCTGTATCTCTGCTTTGGAGGAAGAAACCCGTAAAAGGTATCTTTCACAGGAGTACTTGGACAAGCTGATGAATACTGTGTTTGCGAATAAGCCTAGAGAAGTGGCAAGGCGGCTTTTCCTGTTTTCCTATTTTTGTTATGGAATGAGCTTCATTGATATGGCATATTTGAAGCGTGATAATATAAAATCGGAAGGAGGAGGAAAATACCTTGTCTATAAGCGTCATAAGACGGAGCATAGTAAAAACGCGAGATTCATCAGAATCCCTTTGACAAATGAATTGTGCCTGCTGCTTCAGTGGTTTCGAGATAATACCTTGTTGGTAAGTGATTATTTGTTGCCTTTTGTTTCCAAGGATTATGTCGGTGAGAAGCTGTACAATCATCTTCGCAGCAGATTGGGCAGGTATAATGAGAGACTGAGAGAAATAGGAGAAGAATTGTGTTTTCAAGAGAAATTAACAAGTTACGTCAGCAGGCACTCTATGGCAATGACTTTACAGAGCAGTGGCGTTCCCCGTGAAATGATTGGTCAGGTGATGGGTCATAAGGACTTGAGCACGACAAACACTTATTTGGATAGTTTTGGAGATGCTGAAATAGAGAAAGTTACATTGAAATCATTATATAATAATAAAGAATTAAAATTATGAGAAAGAAAAAACATGAAAATTTTATCGCGAAATTGATGATGACTAAAGATATTATTGATGCTGCCGAATTGGAGAAACACATCCGTAATGTTGTCGGCTATGATAAGTCTTCGCTTGAAAAAGAATATTTTCGGATAAATGAACTTATTGAAAATCAATATGAAAAATACGGCATAATAAATGAGGGTGATAATATAGAGGCTTTTAGAAGAGGTTATTATGCCTTGAACAAGTTGTCTGTCACTTTAGACGATATCCGTAATAAGATAAATTCGCTGGGATATGAAAAAGAGAGTGGAATTGGAATACGTATTCAGCAGGATTGGAATTATGCCGCGCATCTATTGATTGATTTGTTATATTTGGAAAATATAAATCTTCATAATTACTCATGTTTATTAAAGGATTGTCTTAAACGAACCGGCAATTCTCCCATGTATTCCTGTTATTCGGAGGAGCAATTGAAACTTGTTTATGAATATCTTTGTTCTAAATCTCTGTTTTGTAACAAAGATGAATTCAGTAATTTTTTTAAGATATTTAAATCTGAAGCTTCTGATGTAACGCATAAAATAAAAGTGAATACCTCTAGAACAGGTGCAAAGGCTCTATTGAGAGTTGCTGTCGAAGAGTTGACTAAACAATTTTCTGCTTCATTGGTTAACTTGTTTTTTGCGGATAAAGATGGTGGTGATTTGAAAATAGCCAGCCATCATAGAGCCACGGCTTATGATGATTATCGGAGGGAAATAGCTCGTATACTGTCTTAAAATAACTTCCTTGAATTAAATGCGCTTTTTTAAATCGATATATATGTTTGATATTCAGATGTATATATCGATTTTGTTTTTGCTTTGTGTCGCAAAATGAATTTGAAAAATTAATTGTAGTGCCCTTTCTTTGCATCATAATTTTAAAAAAAAGATATGATAAAAAGAAAAAAAGCTGTTTCTACAGCAGAATCAAGTAAGGAAAAAGGCATGAGAATAAATTCAGGTGTTTCAGAAAGCATCATGATAGTGTCTGATATTATTGGTATAGACGAAGTCTGTAAAATAACAAGTCTTTCTCGCAGCACGATTTATAAAAAGACTTCTAATCACGAAATTCCTTTTTATAAATCCACTCTGAACAAAAGGTCCTTCCTGCGTTTTAGACGTTCTGAGATTCTAAATTGGATGTTGCGCCATCGTATAGGGACTATTGATGAGTTTTTGGAATCTCAGGATTGAGTTTATAATAATAAGTGAAATAATATTATTATATTAATAATAAAGGAAGAGGATACTTTTATGTATGATACAATAAAATTTGTAATAAAAGAAAGTGAATTGGATAATGCAATTTGCTTTTTAGAAGAGATTCCGTGTAGGATATCGATAAAGTCTACTTCTTCAAATAGAGTGGTAGGTTTTTTGAAGAATATGAAGATTGAAGTGCGAAATACTACTTTGATAGTGCAAGGTAGTTTGCTTAAATATTTCAAGGGTTATAATTATGCAGAGTGTTTGTCTGTATGGGATGTCAGAAAATCGATAAATAAATTGAGTAATGAGTTGAATGTTCCTATGCGACAGGCTGTAATCAATAGGATTGATATTGGTATCTGTTTTTCTATGGTTAATGTTCCTTGGGTATATTGGGATTGTCTGCTTCATAGCGATGGTTATTTTCGTTCTAATATAAAACAAGAAACTTTGTATTTTGACAAGTATGATTCGCAGCTTTGCTTTTATGATAAAAAGACGGAGATGAAAAAGAATAGGGAGGTTGAGAATTTAGAATGTTTAAAAAAAATAAACGTGCTGCGATATGAGTTTCGTTTCAAAAAAGTTACATCGATTTTTGGCGGTGTAGTAAGAGGGGCTGACTTGTATAGTCCTGTTTTCTATTTGCGAGTATTGCAAAAATGGTATGATGGCTACATGATTATACAGAAAGGATTTGTATCGGAAGTTGATTTACTCAGGTTTGGTGGCAAGAAAGAGTTTCAGCGTTCTTGTGTTGCTTTAGTAATGGGTCAATTTAATCTATATGAAGTTTTGGATAGGGAATTTGCACAAGGAAAAATCAATAGTAAAAATAAATATGATATAAAGGAGGTTATGAAAGAAGCAGAGAAATTACTACTGGATAAGGAAAACTTTATTTCTATTATAGATGAATTGACTAATAAGGTGAGTGTTTTTTATGAGGAAATGAAAAAGTCTGTGGAAAACGTTTCTCCATATCGTTGGGAGTTATTGAATAGAATGGCTGATCGTTCTTTAAGGGTTTAAAATGTAGTTTTAACAAAGAAACAGACGCAAGATAGGTAAATAATCACTTTTTTGTAGGAAATGGAATAAAACGTAATTAAACAGGCTTTTCAGTAGTTTAATTTAATGCTTGTGAGATTTTCTATCAATGTTCATTAGAAAAAAACTTGGTGTTTCCTTTTCCTATTTCTTTTACTTAGAAAAAATTATGTAATAAATGTTTTGATAGGAATAATTTATTAAATATATTTGTATATTAATGGAATGAATCAGCGATAAACAGCGTGTTTAATACTGGTTTTAGTAAATAATAGTATACAAATATATTGATTATGGAAAAGAAGAGTAGTGGTTATCAGACTGGAATTGCGAGTGAGCATTTGGTTTTGTCTATGTTGTATCGTTTGGGTGCAAAAGCATATTTGACTTTGGGTAATGAAAAGAGTATTGACATAAGGATTACTAAGGATGACGGAAGTTGGATTTCTGTTGATGTGAAGTCTGTACGTAAGGGGAATGCTATTCCTGTAGGGAATGCAGTGGATAAGGATAATCATTATTATGTTTTTGTAATTTATAATAATAAGTTTAGTGATTTATCTGTTCATCCTGATTTTTATATTGTTCCTAGCCATATTGTTGTTGAGAGAAGAAAGGAATTTAATGGTGGTCCTATTGATATATTCAAGAAAGATATTATAGAATATCAGAATAAGTGGGAAATTTTGGGTACATTTGTAGAAAATGGTGAACTTTCTACAGAAAAAAAATGATGAGGGATAATTTTAAATGTAGAATTTATGGAGATCTTGAGTTTATTAGGAACACTTTATAGTATAGCTATATTTGTGGTATATATTGTTTTAATAGGATGTGCTTCTAAGTTGGCTGTACGGCTTGGTAGAGAGAATGGGGCTTGGGTTTTTTTTAGTATTCTGTTCACTCCTGTTTTGGGTATAATTTTGTTACATTGTTTAGGAAAAACGGATGAACAAGAGAAGAATGATTTTTTGGAAAGAAAAATGTGGGAAAACAATGTTTGACAGTTTTATATAAAAATCTATCATATTTGTATTGTAGAATATTATGTTTTTTGAGTAAAAATGTTTATGAATTGATTTTTTATTAATATGATAGGCTCACTTGCAGGTGATATTATAGGCTCTGTATATGAGTTTAATAATATAAAGACGAAAGATTTTCCTTTGTTCAGTAAAGAATCTTTCTATACTGATGATTCGATTATGACGATAGCTGTGGCTGATTGGTTGCTTCATGGAGGTGATTTGGTGAGAGTGATGCAGTATTATGGTTCTAAATATCCTTTTCCTATGGGTGGATATGGTGCTCGTTTCGACAAATGGCTGCATGAAAAGAATCCTAAGCCTTATAATAGTTGGGGAAATGGTTCGGCAATGCGTGTTAGTCCTGTGGGATGGTATTTTGATTCTTTGGAAGAAACAATAAACGTGGCGGAAGAGACAGCTGTGGTTACCCATAATCACCCTGAAGGAATCAAAGGAGCTCAGGCTACGGCATCGGCTATTTATTTGGCAAGAAAAGGTAAATCAAAAGAATATATCCGCAGTTTTATCACAGATAATTTTGGCTATGATTTGAATCGCTGTTGCGATGATATTCGTTGTGATTATAAATTTGATGAAAGCTGTCAAGGTACAGTTCCCGAAGCTCTTATTGCTTTTTTAGAGAGTCGGAGTTTTGAGGATGCTATAAGGTTGGCTGTTTCATTGGGTGGTGACAGTGATACACTGGCTTGTATAACAGGAGGGATTGCAGAAGCTTTTTATAGATATAGAATTCCCTATGGAATACGCAGCAAGGTTCTTTCTTTATTGGATGATGATTTGCGAAGAATTGTTAAGGAATTTATAGATGTTAGGCGCGAATGGTTTATACATCCGAGATGGAGGGATGCCAGTACGGTACGTATAATTAGTCAGCCCTCTAAAGACGAAGTAGAGAAGTTAAAAACAGAGTCTGTAAGACTAATTTTAAACAGCTTAAATTCGGAAACGGATGAAAAAAAGGAATGAATTTGATATATTGTGAAAAGTATAAATGCTATTTTGATGTATTATCAAGTAGCATTTTTTTATTATATAGGAATTTCTATTTTGTTAAAGATGATATGGTGTTTAAGGGATAAATGGGAAATGTTTATGGAAAAATGATACTGATGTTGGGGTGGTCTGTGCTTGTTTTTTATGATGAAGATGATAATTTTAGGGATAAAGATTGGATTCTGACTTCTTATGATAATTCTAGAAAAGAAGATAAAATAAGAAAGAGCTCGACTATACTTAATAGACCTGATAGTTCTAATGATACGGACTCAGCGAGACGCAATTCCTTAATAAGCTCTGGCGCTCTTTCATTGCCTAAAGATATATCTTATTTATTAAATGAACAACAACTTATGGACGAAATTATAGAAAAAGCAAAGCAGGGTTCACCTGTTGGAAGAGAAAAGATGTTGGAAAGCTAAGTTTATAGATTAAGTTGTTTAAAAAAATAGTGAATGAATAATGAAAGAGGTGACATTACTGATACATTGAATAAATGTTGTCGAAATTTGTTGTCTAAAATAGGACTATGGTCTATCTTTAGGCAATAACAATAAGTTTTAAAAAAATGAATATGTTGATGATTGATTTGCATCTATTTGCATTAAATTGTAATGAAAGTTTTAGGATAGTTGTAGATGAAAAAGAAAAAAGAGCTAAACTTTGTTGTTTAACTCTTTCTATATTAGTGTTTTATGTTAAATGTTTTATAATAAATCTTTTGGGCCCCCCCAGACGCGTACTCTAACCGGGCTGAGCTACACCCCGAATTGCGGATGCAAAGGTACGGCTTTTTTTGGTATTTGCAAATATTCTCTGTACTTTTTTACATTAAAAGTGCATCTTTTTATGCAAGGTATTGATGAAACTAATAAGTCGATTCCCTATATTCAGAGGGAGACATATTGGTGTGTCTTTTAAAAAAACGACCTAAAGCAGACTGGTTCAGGAACTTAGTTCTGATTGTTATTTCCTGAATATTAAGAGAACTGTTTTTCAATAATTCTTTTATCTCCAGTAATGAATAATCTATAATCCAGTCCTTAGGAGATTTTCCACTGGTTTCTTTAACTACTTCAGACAGATATTTGGAAGAAACATGAAGTTTGTCGGCATAAAAGATAACCTCTTTATGCTCTCTGTAGTTGTCCATCATTAGCGTATAGAATCTATGCGTTAAATCTTCTTTACGTGTTGTACTTGTATTATTTCTATGATTGATATAATTTTCAAAATCGTTATATAAATCTAGGAATATAATTCTTAGCAGAGCTATAATTGCTTCTCTGGAAAAACTTTTGGGAAGTTTGATCCGACTCTTCAGTAACGTATAATAATTCATGAAATACTGCATCTCTTGTTCCGGCAAGGGATAAAGGAAACGAGATTTCATGTAAGAGAAAAATTGAGGAGAAAAACTCCTGATAGTTTTTATTACATCATAGAAAAATGTGTTTGAAAGTGTAAAATAGTTTGTTGTGAAATGAGGACTTGTCTCTATGACTGAGACTAGCAGTCCCGGCATAAAGACAAAAACATCATGTGGGTGTATAGTATATTCTTGAGAATCCATTCTTATTTTAGCATTTCCTTGTATACAGATTCCAATAGTACATATAGGGGTATAAGAAGGGCAATCTGTAATGGGCAATGTTGATGCATTAGATTGCATGCAAAATTCATTCTCTAATATATCTTCTCTATTCTTTTCAAATTCCTTATATAACATTTATACCAACCAATTATATAATGCAAAAATAGGGTTTCTGAAGCATTGAAAAGTTGATCAATGGTATTTAGGAACAATTTTACGGAAAAAAGGTGCTTTATATTTGTCTTTTTTAAATGATTGGCCTGTTTTTTAACTAATGTATTATAAATACTCTAATTGCTTGATTGTTAAAAGTTTGATCGATTATAATTGGGAATAAATAAAAGATGTTTTTATTGTATCGGACAGATGGAAAGTTTGTACAATCCTTTCCATCTGTTTGAAGGGAGATCAGCAACCCATGGATTCATGATAAAAATCCAGCATTTCAAAAATTTCGTCTTTACTTGCCGATTGATTAATCTGTATATTTCCTATTTCAGTTAATAGGGTGAAATTGATAATGCCTGCTGAGTTTTTCTTATCATGTTTCATGAATTCATAGAGGCGTTCATATTGTTTGCAATTAAAAGGCATAACTCCATAATGTTCTTTGACGAACAGGATGGTCTGACGTAGCTTGTCTTTAGGAAAACCAGTTTTGATATGGGAGAAATAAAGTTCACAAACTATTCCCCATGCCACAGCGTAACCATGTAATATCGGATGCTGTGTTTCTAATGCCAGACTTTCAAAAGCATGCCCTACGGTGTGTCCCAGATTTAAAGCTTTGCGGATTCCTCTTTCAAAAGGATCCTGTTCCACTATATCTTCTTTAATCTGTACAGATTTTCCGACTAAAGTCTGTAAGACCTTGTAATCTATATTGTTGAAGTCAAATTTCAACAATTCTATCCAATGATCATGGGTGCTGATAAGACCATGTTTCAACATTTCAGCGTATCCGGACAATAGATTGCGAATATCCAGTGATTTTAGAAAATTAGCGTCAATCAATACACTTTCGGCAGGAGAGAAGACTCCGATCTCATTCTTTAATCCGTTGAAATTGATTCCGGTCTTGCCTCCTACAGATGCATCAACCATAGCCAGCAGTGTGGTAGGAATATTAATATATTTGATCCCTCGTTTGAAAGTTGATGCGGCGAATCCTCCTAAATCTGTAACCATCCCTCCACCTAAATTGATAAGTAGCGAATGACGGCTTGCACCTTTATCTCCCAACTCTTTCCATACATATGCCAGTGTTTCCAAGTTTTTGTGCACATCTTCAGCCCCTATATAAATAAAATGGGCATTTTTAATACAATCAAATTCTGATAAAACAGGAATGCAAAGTTCACGTGTATGTTCGTCAGCCAAGACAAATAATTTGTCATGTGGGCATTGGTTTATTGCCTTATTGAGATTTTCTTCTAAGTTATGGCAGATAATAACTTCTTGTTTACTCATATTTTCTATTATTTGCCTGCAAATTTAGGTAAAAAAGCAAAAAGATGACCGTTCTTTGCTTACAAATAATTACTTTTGTACGTTAAAATATAAAATAATGAAAGGAATTTTACCGGTTTATTGTAGGACGATGGGATATGTTGTTCTGTTGTTGTCTGTTTTCGTACCGTTGTTCATGTTTATGTTTGGCATGATAAACGATAGTAACCTGTTGTTTACAAAGGCTTCTATCAAGTTACTTATCTGGTTTTCTTTGTTTATGATCTTCTTGGCAAAAGTGAAGGATGAGAATGAGAAGATTTCCCGAATACGTATCAAGGCTATTTGTTATGCTATTTATTTGTTGGGCATTTATTATATTGTAATGTTGGTCAGAGGAGTATATAATGGAAATCTGGAAGAAGCGGATAATTCCATTGCTATAGTTTATATGGTTTTTAATGTTATTTGTCTGGAATTTGGTGTACAAAAAAGCCGGGTTGACCGATTGTTTAAGAAATAAATACACTTTTCCGTTAAACCTTTTGTCGACAAGAGTGTCCAAAGGACATTAGGCATTAAAATTTCAAGGAAAAAGAAAAAATGAAGAAGTTAGTATTATTGTTGTTACTGGTATGTACCTGTGCAACTCTCTCTTGGGCGCAAAGTGGCAAGCGCATAACCGTGACGGGATCTGTGATTGATGGTGATGATAAAAGCCCGGTTGGACAAGCTACCGTACAGTTACTTTCTCTACCCGATAGTACAATGGTGGTAGGAAATGTTACCAATAACAACGGAGTATTCTCTATTGCTGCCCGTCCGGGGAAATATGTACTTAAAATTTCATTTGTAGGTTACCTTACTCAGGAAAAATCTTTGCAGCTGACAGCTGGTAAGCCGAGTGTTAATATTGGAACGGTCACTTTACCCACCGATGCTATCATGTTGGGTGAGGCGGTTATTGTAGCCGAGGCTCCGCAGGTAACCATTTCAGAAGATACTATTGGCTATAACGCTTCTGCTTATCGTACTCCTGAGGGGGCGATGTTGGAAGAATTGGTGAAAAAACTTCCGGGAGCAGAAATAGATGACGATGGTAATATCAAAATCAATGGTAAGGAAGTAAAAAAGATTATGGTAGATGGCAAAGAGTTTTTTGGCGGTGATGTGAAGACCGGTTTGAAGAACTTGCCAGTCGATATGGTGGAAAAACTGAAAACCTATGATAAGAAATCCGATTTGGCACGCATTACGGGTATTGATGATGGTGAGGAGGAAACAGTGCTCGATTTGACGGTGAAGAAGGGGATGAATCAAGGCTGGTTTGGAAACGTGGATTTAGGCGCCGGAACGGAAGACCGTTATGCAGGAAGAGCTATGATTAACCGTTTTAATGATAAGACTAAGGTTACTATTATTGGTTCCGCCAATAATGTGAATGATCAGGGATTTTCGGGAGGAGGACCTCGTTGGAGGCGTAACAATGGATTGAACGCGACTAAAATGCTAGGAGCGAATTTTGCTACAGAAACAGAAAAACTGGAATTGGGAGGTAGTATGCGTTACAACTATCGTGATGCAGATGTAGTAACAGTCGGATCTTCACAGCGTTTTTTGCAGTCGGGGGATTCTTATTCCAATTCAAACAAAGCCAATAGTAATAAGGAAACAGGTTTCAAGGCAGATTTCCGTATGGAATGGCGTCCCGATTCAATGACCAATATTATTTTCCGGCCGAATGTTTCTTATGATAAGACAAGGGGAGCTTCAGTTGCAGAGTCAGGTACTTTTAATGAGGATCCTTATCAGTATGTGGTAAATCCCAATGATTATTTGAACTTTGACAATATAGGGTCTGATGATCCGTTAAGGGATACTCGTATTAATGCTACCAATGAACATAATCTGTCCAAATCAAATAGTTTGTCGGCTAATGCAACATTGCAGCTGAACCGGAAACTGAATAATGAGGGACGTAACATTACATTCCGTGGTTCATTTGGATATGGAGATGATGACAGCGATCAGTATGCTCAATCGGAAACCCGTTATTATCAGATAAAGAACTATTTAGGAGGGGATTCTATAGAACATCGTAATCAATACATTACGATGCCTACTAAAAATTATAATTATACAGCACAGTTTACTTATAGCGAACCTATAGCACGGGCTACTTTCCTGCAATTTAGTTATAGATTCCAATATAAGAATAGCAAGAGTGATAAATCGACATACGATTTGGGGTATCCTTGGGATATAAATGACGGATTACCCGAAAACTATGAAACTGCTTATGTGGATAGCTTGAGTAAGGATGCTGAATATAAATACTTTAATCATGATATTTCTTTGGGACTACGATTTATCCGGGAGAAATATCAGTTGAGTGCCGGCATGTCCTTACAGCCTCAAAATACGAAATTGTCCTATAAGAAGGGAGATTACATGACTGATACCACAAGAACGGTATTCAATTTTGCTCCGAATCTGGATTTTCGTTATCGCTTCTCCAAAGTAAGTCAGTTGCGTATCACTTATCGTGGGCGTAGTAGCCAGCCTAGTATGGAAAACCTGTTGCCGATTGTCGATAATTCCAATCCGTTGAATATCCGTGTGGGTAATCCAGGTTTGAAGCCTTCGTTTGCCCATACCATGCATTTGTTTTATAACACTTATAATGCCGAGAAGCAGCGTGGCATAATGACTCATGTAAATTTCACTGCTACTCAGAATAGTATCAGTAATAGTACGGTATATGATGAGAATACGGGTGGTACTACTTCAACTCCTCAGAATATCAATGGAAACTGGAATGCGTTTGGATTGTTCGGTTTTAATTCGGCTTTGAAGAATAAAAAGTTTACTATAAATTCTTTTTCTCGTGTGAACTACCGGAATCAGGTAGCATTCTTATACAATAAGGAAACATTGCATGATGATAAGAATACGACTACCGGTTTGACTTTGGCGGAGAATCTGAATGGGTCCTATCGGAATGACTGGTTTGAATTTTCATTGAATGGTTCTATTGAGTATACAGCGGAACGTAGCAAGCTGCGTCCTGAAAAGAACCAGAATCCTTATACATTCTCATATGGAGCGAGTACCAATGTCACTTTACCATGGCAGATGACATTGTCTACTAATATCACCAACCAGTCCCGTAGAGGATATGATGATGCCAGTTTGAACAATAATGAACTGATTTGGAATGCCCAAATAGCACAAAGTCTATTGAAAGGAGCTGCAACTGTTAGTTTTGAAATGTACGACATCTTAAAACAACAGAGCAATATCAGCCGTTCTTTGACAGCGGATGTACGTTCGGTTACCGAATACAACAGTATCAACAGTTATTGTATGGTACATTTTATCTATCGTCTGAATATTTTTGGAAGTAAAGCCGCCCGTGACAAGATGATGAATAGCCATAGGGGATTCGGCGGTCCCGGTTTTGGTCCCGGTCCGGGAAGACATGGCCGGCGTCCTTTTTAAATGAAACTATATCTTAATCTTTTCCCAATCTATATTGTTATAGGTTGGGATTTTTTTTATAAGTTTGCTTATAAGTAAATTACTGGAATTATATGGTAGAGTGGAGTATCTTTAATGAAATCTTTGCTGTTGCTTTTAACGTGCTTTATTTTGTGATTATCATCGGAACTATCTTTATAGTGATACTTGATAATCGTAATCCCGTTAAAACAATGGCATGGGTACTTGTGCTCTTTTTCCTGCCCATTGTGGGGCTTGTGTTCTATTTCTTTTTCGGCAGAAGCACACGTAAGGAGAAATTGATCAGCAAGAAAGGGTTCACCCGTCTCATAAAACGTCCCATGGCAGAATACCAGGCGCAAAAGGCGTTTAAGTGTCCTGATGAACAGCACCAGTTGATGCGTTTTTTCCGGAAAGTGAATAATGCTTTGCCCTTTGAAGGAAATGCGACGGAAGTTTTTACGGATGGTTATTCCATGCTGTATTCATTGATGAAAGAAATCAGTAAGGCAAAGCATCACATCCATTTGCAGTTTTATATTTTTGAGGATGATCCGGCAGGCAGGTTGCTGCGCGATTTGTTGATAGATAAAGCGCGGCAGGGAGTAGAAGTGCGTTTACTATATGACGATGTGGGCTGCTGGAAAGTTCCCCATGCTTTTTTTGATGAAATGCGGGGAGCAGGTATTGAGGCACGCAGTTTTTTGAAAGTCCGTTTTCCTTTATTTACCAGTAAGGTAAATTATCGTAATCACCGTAAAATAGTAGTAATCGACGGTCGTGTGGCTTATACGGGAGGGATGAACATTGCTTTGCGCTATATGAAAGGCTTTCCATGGGGGATATGGCGGGATACTCACATTAAAATAGAAGGAAAAGCGGTATATGGGTTACAGACTGCTTTTTTGACCGATTGGTATGTAGTAGACCGTACCCTTATCACTTCCTCCCGTTATTTCCCCGAAGTCGGAATCTTTGGAAAGGCTCTGATACAGATTGTTACTTCCGATCCTGTAGGCGAATGGCGGGATATTATGCAAGGGCTACTGATAGCTATCAGCAGCTCCCGAAAGTATTTTTATATACAAACACCTTACCTGTTGCCTACCGAACCTATTCTGATGGCATTGAAAACGGCAGCTTTGGCAGGCGTGGATGTTCGCATTATGATACCGGCACGTGCCGATACATGGATAACACATTTAGGTTCGTTATCTTATTTGGATGATATCATGCGTGCGGGTGTCAGGATTTACCTTTATCAGAAAGGTTTTTTGCATTCCAAGCTGATGGTCAGTGATGATACTCTTTCTACGGTAGGTTCTACAAATATGGACTTCCGTAGCTTTGAGCATAATTTTGAGGTGAATGCCTTTATGTATGATCCGTCCTCAGCATTGCTGTTGAAAGGTATTTTCCTGCAAGACCAGAAGGACGCCATCCTGTTGCAGAGAAAAACATGGATAAAGCGTCCTTGGTATCAAAAAGCACAAGAATCTATTGTCCGGTTGCTGGCACCGTTGCTTTGAAGAAAGAGAAGTTCACACTGCCATATGCACGGCGCTCAATAAAATGGGGGTCATCCTCAAAATGATTCTCTTTGCCATGTTCCAGTACCAGTAATCCGTCTTCCTTTAAAATCCCGCTTTCGAAAATACGGGTGGGGATGCTTTCCAACTCTTTCAAGGCGTATGGAGGGTCGGCGAAGATGAAATCAAACTGCTCGCTGCATTTGTCTATAAATCTAAAGACATCAGCACGGATAGGAAAACATTTGTCGGTCTTCACTTCGCGCATCACCTGTGAGATGAAAGAAAGGTGCTGGGGATCTTTTTCTACTGAAATAACCCGGTCACAACCGCGTGAAACCAGTTCTATACTGATGCTGCCCGTACCGGCGAAAAGGTCCAAGGCTGTAACTCCGTCCTCGAAGTCAAAATAATTGTTACTTAATACATTGAAAAGGTTCTCTTTGGCGAAATCCGTTGTCGGACGTGCTTTGAATGTATGAGGCACATCGAAACGGCGCCGTTTGTATATACCGCTGATTACTCGCATAATAATAAGGTTTGCATGTCAAAAGGTATCTCTTCTATTTTACTTATCTCGGAGCGGTTGAATTCCGCTTTGGGGCTGATGACGAATACCTGGCGCAGATAATTGCGCAACTCTTTCAGTAATTCTTCTTTGTCCTTTAATATTCCTGTCAAGTGCAGCTCGTCTCTTTCCTGATTATAATTTAATTGTTGCCATACATATAATAGGTAATACACACGGTCTGTGGTTTGTTTGCATGGAAATGAGTTGATCAGTAATAAGTTGCCCTTATCAAAACAAAAAACTTCCATTTGTTGCTCGCGTATGTATGTATATAGTTTCCGGCTGTTACCCAACCGGCTTTTCCGGGCGAAATATTCAGTCAGCGGGCTGGCGGTGGAGAAGAAACGAGCTGTAGGAAAATGTTCAGTCAGTAACAAATGGGTATGTTTGTCCATAGCAAAAAGTATTACCACATTGCTTCTTCCCAGGACATTGCAAAGTACAATCTCGTTATTTCCTTTAGCTTTAGGAAAATTATGATAGAAAATTGTATCCATCTGTTCGTCTTCGAATAATTCCAAAGGAACAGGGGTGAAACGGGGGGAGTCATACAAGATGTTAACCCGTTTATACGGATACTTCAGCGCTTCTGTTTTAGTCAGCATATCTTTCAGATTGGCCGTCATGGAATATCCGGTGTTGACCGGATGCGGAACAAAGCAGAAATCATTATCTGTCAGTGGGTTATAGATAGAAAAAGAAAATCCATCCGCACTGAGGCGGATGGATAATGTATATTGTTCCGATTTTGTAAAATCGATACGTTCAGTCATTCTTATTCCCAGTTACCTGCGTTATTGTTAGGCTGTTCGATATCACCCACTCTTAAACCGCAATATTTACCCAATTTGGTCTGAAGGTCTTTAAGGTTAGCCAATTCTTGAGTATTCAAGCCGCCCAAATATGTTTCATACGGAGTTTGAGCTTGGAACAAGTTCAAAGGAGCACCCGATTTGGTAGTATCGCTGCGGGTAACCATCTCAAATTGTACGCCGTTTCCGAAGGGAACATATCTCAAAGAGTCTGCATTGAAGCCCGGAGCATAGATTGTATCTGTTACGGCAACCCATAAAGTATCACGTTTGAAGTTCATCAAACCTTCTTTTTCAACTTCTTTCCAGTTACCGGTCTTTTTGGCTTTGTTGATGATTGCCATCGCTTTCTTTTCAGTCATACCGGCTTCCAGTTGTGTATCAGACAAAACTCCTTCTTTCTTTACAAACGGAAGTTTTGCAGTTTTGACGAAATCAATCAAGGTGTCGAAGCTTGCAGTATATCGTCCATTGTGCAGGTTACGGTATTCCAACTGTGCCTTACGGATGTCAATTAAGCGTGCAATAACTTGTTTCTCTCTAGTCTTTTTAGCGTCATCGAAGTTGATCGGTCCCATGATACTGCCGTAGCAAACGTATATCAAACCGATAACGCAAGCAGCCAATACAATATTAATAACTGTTTTCATGATAAA
>ERZ791617.800-NODE-800-length-16095-cov-3.31465_pt1 | contig 16095 bp, 12 predicted proteins | sample MGYA00510272_ERZ791617 | MGnify/ENA primary metagenome ERZ791617 (study PRJEB30046, sample SAMN00715200) | human gut metagenome | study: EMG produced TPA metagenomics assembly of the A metagenome-wide association study of gut microbiota in type 2...
CAGCCGATACCGTCGTCAGCGCCAAGCGTTGTACCTTTAGCCTTCATCCATTCGCCGTCAACATAAGTCTCAATCGGGTCTTTTGCAAAATCGATGTCCACGTCAACGAGTTTCTCGCATACCATATCCATGTGGCTCTGCAAGATGATGGTCTCTCTGTCTTCATATCCCTTTGTGGCAGGTTTGCGTATAATCACGTTACCTGTTTTGTCGACCACGGTTTCAAGGTTTCTTGACTCTCCGAATTCCTTTAAGAACTCAATCATTTTCTCCTCGTGCTTTGAAGGACGGGGAATCTTGTTTACTTTGGCAAACTGCTCAAAGACGCAAGCTGGTTTCAATTCGCTTTTGTTCATAATATTATTTGGTTTATGAAAATTGTTCTTTATAGCATTGTGGTAAGCCCATCTGCCGGCAGTTTCAAGCTTGGAGGCAAGGCTTAATCGGCTGCAAATATACAACATTATTGTTCGAATAGCCAAAAAATAAGGTAAAATAATTATAAAGTCGCAGTCTTTGTGCGGTAACGGTTAGTGTAAGCCCGTTCGTCAGCCCCTGTTCGTCGTTATACAAAAGGCGATAGAGTCGGGGAAGAGCAATGATGTAAACAACGAAAAGCGTAGAAAATATAATATGTCTACTTATATAGAATATCAAATGCGGAGAATAAATTGTTACGAAACCATGAATTGTTTAAATATAGACCTTATTTATACAAATAAAGGTTTTGCGTAATAAAATAAAGCCTTTATTTATATAAACAAAAGCTGTATTTTAATTTTTTCCTGTGGTTTATTCTGTTTTTTAATAAATATAATAATGTTTTGTTCCGCGAGTTAAGTATTGCTCTTTGACTGCAGGATAATGTTTGCATGCTTATGGAATACAGGTTGTGGGCAAAAAATGTAGAGAATAATTTTGTCGGCATGACTATTTTCATTACCTTTGCAATCGGTTTGTCTGTGGCTTTGCAAAGGAATATTTGCGGTTTGCAGACTTGGAAATATAAATTAACAGAAAAAACAAATTAAAGATGAACAAGAATATGTTTCGTGCGATGTCTGCCTTGGCAGTTGCTGCTGTGGCATTTGCATCTTGCAACAATGAGGCAAAGAAGGTAGACGAGAAGGCACAGGCTCCGGCAGCACAGACGGGAGCAATGAAGATAGCTTACGTAGAGGTAGACTCAATCATGTCGCAGTATAAGTTCTGCAAGGAGTATTCTCTGATTCTTCAGAAGAAGAGCCAGAACATAGAGAATACTCTCGCACAGAAGCAGCGCTCGCTTCAGGCGGCAGCAGCTAAGTTCCAGCAGGACGTACAGAGCAACAAATACACCCAGCAGCAGGCAGAAGCCGTTCAGGCAGGATTGCAGAAGCAGGGTGCCGACCTGCAGGCTTTGCAGCAGAGACTCGGCTCTGAGTTCCAGAACGAGACCAACAGCTTCAACGCAGCATTGCGCGATAGCATTCAGCATTATCTCGCTGCATACAACAAGGACAAGAAATATTCTCTTATCATCAGCAAGGCTGGCGACAATATCCTCTATGCTGACAAGGCGTACGACATTACAAATGAGGTTATTGCCGGCTTGAACAAGGCTTACAAGTCAGCTCCTGCAAAGAAATAAATTAAAAGAAACGGGAAGTTTCAAGGCTTTGCCTGTCTTCTGGGAGAGTATGCCATAAGGAGGAAAGCCGTAAAAAATGTAAAACAAGACAAGGAAGATAGGCTGAGGGGACAACATCATTCCGCTCCGGACTCCAGCAGACATCTTTCAGAGATGTCATAGCATCAGGATTCATCATCTTCCGCAAGATATTAGGGCTTCACCGCAAACCATGCGATGAAGCCTTTCTGTTATTAAAAACATCTTCAAGCAATGATAAAAGAACTGCAGATAAGAGTGGCACCGCAAGTGGCGGCAACGGAACCATTACTGAAAAACTGGCTCGCCGACGAGTGCGCCATTGATGCACGCACCATCACTTCCGTAAGAATACTGAAAAGGAGCGTGGATGCGCGACAGAGAAACATCTTCATAAACCTGAAGGTAAGAGTGTATGTCAATGAGCAGCCTGCCGACGACGAGTACCAGCATACTGAATATCAGAATGTTGAGGGACGACCCGAGGTGATTGTAGTGGGTGCCGGACCAGGCGGACTCTTTGCTGCTTTACGACTCATTGAGAGAGGACTGCGCCCTATCGTAGTGGAGCGCGGAAAGAACGTGAGAGACAGAAAGCGCGACCTCTCGCTCATCACGAAGACGCAGCAGGTTGACCCGGAGAGCAACTATTGCTTCGGCGAAGGCGGTGCCGGTGCGTATTCCGACGGAAAGCTCTATACAAGGAGCAAGAAACGCGGAGATACGGAGAAGATTCTTAATGTGTTCTGCCAGCACGGAGCATCGACAGCCATTCTTGCCGATGCACATCCGCATATCGGTACCGATAAGTTGCCTGCCGTAATAGAGGCGATGAGGAATACCATCATTGAATGTGGCGGCGAAGTACATTTCCAGACCAAGATGACAGCCCTTGTTCTCGACGGCAGAAAGGTGCATAGAGGCTGTGGAGCAGGAGAGTGGGGCGGAGCGCACCTTCCGCGGACCGGTAATCCTTGCCACGGGCCATTCGGCACGCGATGTCTACCGCTATCTTCATTCCGCAGGAGTGGAGCTTGAGGCTAAGGGCATTGCGGTGGGTGTGAGACTTGAGCATCCGGCGCAGCTGATAGACCAGATACAGTACCACAGCAAGCAGGGCAGAGGCAAGTATCTGCCGACGGCAGAGTACAGCTTCGTGACGCAGGTTGACGGCAGAGGAGTTTATTCCTTCTGCATGTGTCCGGGCGGCTTCGTCATTCCTGCCGCTACCGACAAGCAGCAGATTGTGGTGAACGGCATGAGTCCGAGCAACCGAGGCACGCAATGGTCGAACAGCGGCATGGTGGTTGAGGTGCGCCCCGAAGATATAGAAGGCGACAACGTGTTGAAGATGATGGACTTCCAGGAGAGACTTGAACACGACTGCTGGATAAACGGCAACATGAAGCAGACGGCACCGGCACAGAGAATGGCGGACTTCGTAAACTCCAAGCTGAGCTACGACCTGCCGAAAGTGTCGTATGCGCCGGGAGTAATATCCAGTCCGCTGCATTTCTGGATGCCGGATATGGTGAGCCGCAGACTGCAACAGGGCTTCCGCAAGTTCGGAAGCATGAGCCATGGCTTCCTTACAAACGAGGCTGTTCTGATAGCTATGGAGACGAGAACTTCCTCACCTCTGAGAATAGTGCGCGACAGGGAGACACTGCAACATGTTGGAGTGGAGGGACTCTTCCCTTGCGGCGAAGGCGCCGGCTATGCCGGAGGCATCGTGTCGGCAGGAGTAGACGGCGAAAGATGCGCCGATGCCGCAGCGGAATATATTGCCGGATAAAAGGCAATAAGTGGGCTGCTTGTGGACTATAGTATTGATTTCATAAATCATAATCGGCTATGGGTGGCGAAATGGGGCGTTTTTTAGAGTAAAGTCTTGGGTAAATGGCTAATTTTTAGTACTTTTGCGCCCGACTGAATGTAGAAATTGTAAAAATACATTATAATGAATATATCTTATAAATGGTTGAAGGAGTATGTTGATTTCAACTTGACTCCTCAGGAAGTATGCGACGCCCTTACTTCAGAAGGTCTTGAGGTAGACGCTCTGGAGGAGGTTCAGAGCATAAAAGGCGGTCTGAAAGGTTTGTATGTGGGAAAGGTTCTCACTTGTGAACTCCATCCTAATTCAGACCATCTCCACGTGACGACAGTAGATTTGGGCAAGGAAGAGCCCTCACAGATAGTATGCGGAGCACCGAATGTGGCTGCCGGACAGAAGGTTATTGTGGCTGACTTGGGCTGCGTGCTTTACGATGGCGACAAGGAGTTTGTCATAAAGAAGTCAAAGCTTCGTGGAGTGGAGAGCTTCGGAATGATTTGTGCTGAAGACGAAATCGGCGTAGGCACAAGCCACGACGGAATCATCGTTCTTCCGGAAGATGCCAAGGTGGGCACTCCGGCAGCAGAATACTATAACCTGGAGAGCGACTGGCTCATCGAGATAGACATTACGGCAAACCGTGCTGACGCCCTTTCACACTGGGGAGTGGCACGCGACCTGTATGCATGGCTGAAGCGCAACGGATATGAGACAAGTCTTCATCGTCCGAACTGCGATGCCTTTGCCGTTGACAACAACGACCTGCCTATCGACGTAGACCTCGTTTGCCATGACGCCTGCAAGCGTTATGCCTGTGTGAGCCTTACGGGATGCGAAGTGAAGGAAAGTCCGGAGTGGCTGCAGGAGAAGCTGAACGTTATCGGTTTTCGTCCTATCAACAACATCGTTGACATTACCAACTATATCATGATGGCTTACGGACAGCCTCTGCATTGCTTTGATGCTGACATGGTGAAGGGTCACAAGATTGTTGTGAAGACCATGCCGGAGGGTACACCTTTCGTTACTCTCGACGGCGAGGAGCACAAGCTTAGCGAGAAGGATCTTGCCATCTGCAACGAAGAAGACCCAATGTGTATTGCCGGTGTGTTCGGCGGAAAGGGTAGCGGCACATACGATTCTACGGTGAATGTAGTGCTGGAGAGTGCGTATTTCCATCCTACATGGATTCGCAAGAGCGCACGCCGCCACGGACTGAGCACCGACGCTTCGTTCCGCTTTGAGAGAGGTATCGACCCTAACGGTACTATCTATGCCTTGAAGCAGGCAGCGCTGATGGCGAAGGAACTTGCCGGAGCCAAGGTGTCGATGGAGATAAAGGATGTTTATCCGGAACCTATCGAAGACGCAAAAGTATCTCTGAAATATGATTATGTGACAGGTCTCATCGGAAAGGAAATCCCTGTAGACATGATAAAGAGCATCGTGGAGTCATTAGAGATGAAGATTCTTGCAGAGGATGCAGAGGGTCTTGAGCTGCAGGTTCCGGCTTATCGCGTGGACGTTCAGCGTCCTTGCGATGTGGTTGAGGATATCCTTCGTGTGTACGGATATAACAATGTGGAGATACCGACACAGCTGAAAAGCTCTCTTGTAATAAAGGGTGAGGATGACATTAAGCATAAGCTGGAAAATCTTGTAGGTGAGCAACTTGTTGGTTGTGGCTTCAATGAAATATTGAACAACTCTCTTACCAAGGCTGCCTATTATGACAACCTTAACTGTTATCACGCCGACAACCTGGTAAGGATAATGAATCCGCTGAGCTCCGACCTTAATGTTATGCGCGAGACTCTGCTCTTCGGAGGTCTTGAGAGCCTTGAACACAACATCAAGCGCAAGAATCCTAACCTGCATTTCTTTGAGTTCGGAAACATCTATCACTTCAACAAGGAGAAACATTCCGATGAGAATCCGCATGCAGCATACACAGAGGAGTATCATCTCGGACTCTGGCTTACAGGAAAACGCGTTAGCGGCAGCTGGATTCATCAGGATGAAGACACTTCTTTCTTTGAACTGAAGGCTTATGTGATGAACATCCTTCGCAGAATAGGCTTGCCGTTCGGAGCTGTAGTGTTCAAGAAGAGCGACAACGACATATTCTCTTCTGCCATAGCAATAGAAAACCGTGGTGGCAAGGTGTTGGCAGAACTCGGCATCGTATGCAAGAAGCAGCTGAAGGCTTTCGGCATAGAGACTCCTGTATATTATGCGGAGCTCAACTGGACGGCACTTATGAAGGCTATAAAGAAAGCCAAATTCAGTTTCAAGGAAATAAGCAAGTTCCCGCCGGTAAGCCGCGACCTCGCATTGCTCGTTGACAACAACGTGGAGTTTGCCGAGATAGAAAAGATTGCCTATATGACAGAGAAGAAGATATTGAAGAAGGTAGAGCTCTTTGATGTTTACGAAGGAAAGAATCTGCCGGAGGGCAAGAAGAGCTATGCCGTTAACTTCATTCTCCAGGACGAGGAGAAGACTCTGACAGAGAAGCATATCGAGGCTGTGATGAGCAAGCTCATAACAAACATAAAGAAACAGCTCGGTGCAGAGCTGAGATAACAAGACAATATAGGGAATAAGTGCTTCTACAGGCACTTGTTCTCTAATTCATATTACGAAAAATCATAATAATAAAAATAAAATAAACAATTACTCCAATGGGAAGAGCATTTGAATATCGCAAAGCGACAAAGTTGAAGAGATGGGGTCATATGGCCCGTACATTTACAAAGATTGGTAAGCAGATTGCAATTGCAGTAAAGGCTGGTGGTCCGGATCCGGAGAACAATCCTCACCTGAGAGCTATCATTCAGACAGCAAAGCGTGAGAACATGCCTAACGCCAATGTTGAGCGTGCCATCAAGAACGCAATGGGTAAAGACCAGAAGGACTTCAAGGAAGTAACTTACGAGGGATATGGCCCTCACGGAGTGGCTATCTTTGTGGATGCAGCTACCGACAACACCACACGTACCGTTGCCAATGTGCGTGCCGTATTCAACAAGTACGGCGGTAACCTCGGCACACAGGGTTCTCTTTCTTTCTTGTTCGACCAGAAGTGTGTGTTCACTTTCAAGAAGCTTGCTGACCTTGATATGGACGACCTTATCCTTGAGTTCATCGACTACGGAGTAGAGGAAGATTACGACTTCGATGAGGAGACGAACGAGGTTACTATCTATGGCGACCCAAAGAGCTTCAGCGACTTGCAGAAGCATCTTGAAGGTAAGGGATTAGAGATTACAGGTGCTGAGTTCACACGTATTCCTACTGACCTGAAAGACGTTACAGCTGAGCAGCGTGAGACTATCGACAAGATGGTAGACATTCTTGAGGACGACGATGATGTTCAGAATGTTTATACAAACATGAAGCCTGCTGAAGACGCAGAGTAATTCATCTTGCAATAAAGACTGCAATCCCCTCTTCCTGGATTATCCATAAGGAAGAGGGGATTGCCGGTTTTATACTCCTTATTATTATTATATTAAGGTGCAACAAATATAAAAGGTTGAGTAAGCACATAGAGTCTTACCCAACCTTTTCTGTTAATATTATCAATACTGCTTATAGCAGACAATTACTTTATCAAGTCAACTGAACGCTGGATGAATGAGTTCAGAGATGCGCCACGCAGCATGCCGTTCTGCAGCAAGGCGAGGTCGATAAGCTGGTGAACAACCTTATTGTCCTTGGCATGGTTGGCTATTATCTCCTCCTTCTTGGAGCGCTGTTCGCCAAGACTCTTCTCCGTGTTCTGCATGTCGTCCTTCTCTTCCTGCTTGATGTCCTCCGGCTTCTTGTCTTTTCTTGCTGCATTGAGAGCTGCAAGACGAGCCTGAAGACCCTTTATCTCACCAACTACAGGCTTCAGCTCCTCAGCGCATTCATTCTCGCTGCTTTCAAGAACCTCCTTTATCAGTCTGTGGTCGCTGTTGAGAACAAGACTATAGCTGTCCGGCATCTGTGCATAGAAGTTCATACCACTCTGATAGCGGCTGATATCCTTCATACGTCGCATATACTCATTCTGTGTGATAAGCACCGGCTGGCTGGTTTCTCCAAGCGGCTGCACCTCTACATTGAACTCGATATGGTCGAGCGTAGGAAGCTGAGTACGGAAGGTTGCTGACAGTATGTCAGTCTTGTCGCTGTCAAGAGTGTCTTTCTTTACATCTTCCTTGACAATGAGTCGGTCTATGATGTCGCTGTCGACACGGGTGAAGTGTGACTTCTCGAATTTCTGTTCAAACAGGTTTACACATGGAGTGTCGAGCTGTCCGTCGAGCAGAAGTACGCTGTAGCCCTTCGCCTTTGCCGCCTCGATATATGAATACTGCTCCTCCTTGTTGCTTGCGTAGAGGTAGATAAGGTTTCCGTCCTTGTCGGTCTGGTTGTCTTTGATAAGCTGCTTGTATTCATCAAATGTGAAATGCTTGCCATCAACATCCTTGAAGAGAGTAAAGTCCTTGGCGCGGTCATAGAAGTCCTCCTGTGAGAGCATGCCGTAGTTGATGAAGAGTTTAAGGTCATCCCATTTCTCTTCATATTCCTTACGGTTCTCCTTGAAGAGAGAGTTCAGCCTGTCTGCCACCTTCTTTGTGATGTAAGTCGAAATCTTCTTCACGTCACGGTCGCTCTGCAGATAGCTACGGCTCACGTTCAACGGAATGTCCGGAGAGTCAATAACGCCATGCAGCAATGTGAGGAACTCCGGCACGATACCCTCCACCTGGTCTGTAACGAACACCTGGTTGCAGTACAGCTGTATCTTGTTGCGCTGCAAGTCGATGTTAGACTTTATCTTCGGGAAATACAGGATACCGGTAAGATTGAACGGATAGTCCACATTAAGATGAATCCAGAACATAGGCTCATCCTGCATAGGATAGAGTCTGCGGTAGAAGTTCTTGTAGTCTTCATCCTTAAGTGTGCTTGGAGCCTTCGTCCACAGCGGTTCCATGTCGTTGATGATGTTATCCTCCTCAGTGTCAACCTGTTTGCCGTCTTTCCATTCAGTCTTCTTTCCGAAGGCTACAGGTACGGGCAGGAACTTGCAATATTTGTCGAGCAATGCCTGTATACGGTTCTTCTCAAGGAATTCCTTGCAGTCATCATCGATGTAAAGAATGATGTCAGAACCTCTGCTCTCTCTTTCAGCATCAGATATTTCGAACTCAGGACTTCCGTCGCAGCTCCATTTAACGGCTTTGGAACCCTCTTTATAGCTCTTGGTGATAATCTCCACCTTCTTGCTCACCATAAACGAGCTGTAGAAGCCAAGTCCGAAGTGACCGATGATAGCATTTGCATTGTCCTTATATTTGTCGAGGAAATCATTAACGCCAGAGAATGCAATCTGGTTGATATACTTGTCAATCTCCTCTTCAGTCATACCTATTCCACGGTCGCTGATGGTAAGAGTGCCTTTCTCAGCATCGAGGGAAACCCGTACTGTCAGGTCGCCCAACTCCCCTTTGTATTCTCCTTTTTCAGCAAACGTCTTCATCTTCTGTGTAGCGTCAACGGCATTGCTGACCATCTCACGAAGGAAGATCTCATGATCAGAATACAAGAATTTCTTTATTACCGGAAAAATGTTTTCGGTTGTTACTCCGATATTACCTTTCTGTGCCATAATATAATTTATTTTATTTGTTTTATTATCAATAATGCTTATAGCATCAGAAGGTACATATACAAATAATGTGCCAATTTTCATTTGCCTTCGTTTTCCGTAGGCTAATTCCGGGTCTGAAAAAGCGAGTGAAAACATTAGAAATGGAAAGTTACCGAATTTCTTGAAGAAAGTTACGTAATTTCTATGAGAAAGTTACCGAATTTCAAAAAGTAATTATTTTCATGCCTTTTGAAAATATTCCAAAAGTTTTACATTATTCTAAAACAGTCAGACAGTCTTTATCCATTCTTTCCGGGAATAATACATTTCGGTCTCGTCTGATTGCCTCTTCTGTCCATCCGGTTGGTATGAAGTGCCAGTTGTTGTCTGCTTTAAGATACATGTCTCCATGATTTTCAAATTCTTTCTGTATGTAGTATCTCATGTTGTGAGGGCTTCTGAATACGGTGCGATTCCTTAATTCTTCGTGTGGGATTCCTGCGCCACGAGTAAGAAACTCCGTGCCGCCGTTGCCGCGATAGCTGTGCATGGCTACCTTATATTTAGCATTGAGGGAGAACGGTGTGCCGTCCGACATAGACAATATATTGATACGCCTACCCTTAGTTTGGGTTACATCCACAGTGTATATGATGCCAGCTGCCGTATCGAAGTTGAAAGCAAGATTCTTGAAGAAGGTATATTCCTGTCCTTCATATTCGTAGGTCTGTATCTTCATGATATGGTCTTCCGCTGACAACATCGTGTCTATCCATAAGTCGTATGACGTTTCGAGATACCAGACTATTTCTTCTCCTGTCATCATCAGCGCATAAATCTGATTCTCGTATTTATAGAGATTGAAGATATCTTTCGTCCGGAAAGGTCCTTCGGGAAACACTTCGTCGAAACAGAGTGGGGCAGAGAATGAGACATCCGCTCCGCATACCTCCATCTGTATATGATGGATGAAATCAGTCAAAGGAGCATTGCCGAAGAAGCAGTCGCGTGTTCTTGTCGTCTTTCCTGTCGAACCGAAGCTCTGGTCCATATAATGTTTCGTTGTGCTGTAATCATGGTTGAAGTCAGAGATAATTCTCTCGTCAGGCTCAATGCCTTTCATGGAAGTAAGCTTTCCATGAATCTCCTTACTAATGATGACATGATTGTTGGCAGAAGTATTATCTTCCAAGACAACAGTAATCTCTGCTTCTCCGATATAATGAGCATCGCTTGCAGGGTTGATGCAGAGAACTTTGTGTCCGTTTCTGTCCATTATCGTATCGCAAAACAGTCTGTGGTCGTGTCCGAAGAATATTGCATCAATGCCTTCTATGCTTTCAGCAATATGTCTGACGGCATTCTCTTCATATTCTTCCAATGCCAACCCTCCTTTCCAGCCGGTATGGAAAAGTCCGATGATGATGTCTGCGTTTTCTTTGTCTTTTACAATCTCAACATATTCCCTGGTACACTTCTCTATAGACAGAAAGCGCATGCCTTGCCAAAGCTCTTCGTTCAGCCAGTAAGGAACAGTAGGTGTTGTCATACCGATTATGGCTATCCGCACTCCTTCTCTTTCGATGATAGTATATGGTTTAAAGTAAGGCTTGCCTGTTTCGGTGCAGATGATGTTGGCTGCAAGGAGTGGGGAGTCAAGTTCTTTGTTGAATTTGTCATAGACCAGATGACCTGTTTCTATGTCGTGGTTTCCTATTGTTACGCAGTCATACTGCATATAGTTATATACGGAAGCAGCAAGATTGGGCTTTTCCGTATTGATGAAGTTGGAGAGATAGAATGTAGGTTGCCCTTGCAGAATGTCACCAGAGTCAATGAGCAAGAGGTTCCTGCCGAAAGTCTTGCGTCGTGACTTTATATAGTTGTATGCCCTTGATAAAGAACCGGTTGCCTCTTTCCCATGTAAAAAGTCAAATGGGAAGAGGCAACCGTGAATGTCGCTTGTATGTAATATTCTGATATTTACAGTTCGCATAAACCGTTATCGGGCATCTTGACTACCCTATCTTCATGAGCTGAAGCTTTGAGATCTTTCCGTCAGAATCGATTTTTCCTTTCACGCGATACTGGTTGAATTTATCTTTGCTTGAATCGATATTGCTGACAGACTCATCTACAGTAAACTCAACATCATATTCGTATGTTCCGTCGCCAAGGTCTTTCTTCTGAATCTTATAGTCTCCGTTAGGACGCCATGTCAACGACCTTACATCATCTTTATACAGTTTGTGGAGGAAGGTTATGACGTCCTGCTTTGTGGCGTTTGGATTGGTCAGGAACTGTAGTTCGCTGCTTACAGCGGATGTTATTCCCATCTCGTCGTTATTGTTAATGCTGCGGAAGAACTGCTGGAAGGCACTGCTTACCACTTGTTTGTCTTCACCGCTTACAGTAGTGGCATCGAGCTTGTCAAGATTCTCCTGAGCCTCAACAACATGCTCTCCGTCGCTGTGGTCAGATAGATATGTCTGATAAGCCTCTGGAGTGTTCTGCCTTTTGCATGCCGCCCAGTCGATAGAGTCAATCTTGTGCAGAGCTTCTGCTTTGTGCAGAGTGTTTGGATGACTGTCGAGGTATTGCTGCAATGCGCTCTTGGAGTTGCTCAGCAGAGCGTTTGTCCATTCCGTATCGTTGGCTTTCAGAATGTTGAGATGAGCCTGTATTGAGTCGATGTGCTCTTGTGGAGCGTCCTTGAAACTGTCAAGGTAGTCTTGCAGCACAGCAGGGTCGCTGCTGTTCATGGCGTTAATATATGCAGTCTGCTCATCGCCATGAAGGGCGTTGGCTGATGATGCATACCATAAGCCACCTCCAACAATTACTGCGAGCGCAACGATTATTGCTATCACAACATTCTTGTTGCTCTTCTTTACAGGTTGTTCCGCCTCATTGTTTCCAAAAGCATTTGTCGGCTGTTGCTGTGCCATGACATTCTGCTGTCGTGGCTGAATGTTCTGTTGCTGCGCCTGGCTGTTTTGCTGGTTTTGCTGCTGTGCAGGAGCAACGCTTGCGTTTGGTGACATGTGACATGAAGGACAGATGGTCTGATCCTTCAGATATACATTGCCACAATGCGGGCATCTGACGATGTTGTCTTTAATCTTCACCCCACAGGCTGGACATGTTTCTGCTTTGTCACTAATCTGGTGTCCGCATTCCGGACATTTTATAATTGCCATATTATTCTATTATATTTAATAAGGTTTATTATTTAATAATGTATATGTATGAGCATATTAAAAGCTAATGATGCCTGAATCTTATCTCCCTCATGCTATGTCTGCCCATGAAGCGGCTTTTGTCTACGTATGTGTTAATACCGTTTATTCTTCCCTTTGCGGTATATTGCCACATGTCGTAATCGCGGTTGTCGGCAAGTTTCGGTATGCGTGATGAGTATTGTGCTATCATCAGTTTGTAGCCGTCTACCTTGCCTCGCAGATATTTGTTATAGAAGTTTGTGCCTGTATAAAGCAAAGGCTTTTGCTTGTATTCTTTCTCTACAAGTTTGAGAAACTTGAACAAGGAGTCGCGAAACTCCTCTACTCCCAGTCCTCCGTTGGTCTCAATGTCAATCATCGGCAAGAGATCCTGGTCGCCAGGTCTGCATTGCGACTTGAAATTTTCCATCTGTTGCACCAGGTCTGCCTTAGGTCTGAAGAAATGGTAAGAGCCAACCTTCAGTCCATATCTGTGTGCCAGCTCGATGTTTTTCTTGTATGTTGGGTCTATTCTTGAGCTGCCTTCTGTGGCTTTCAGATATACGTATGCCATCTTGCTGTTGTCTCCGACAGCCTCCCAGAACACCTCTCCCTGATAGTGGCTGAGGTCGATGCCGTGGATATGGCGGCATGTGTCCTCGCATTGCACGTAAGAGTCCGAATGTTGGGCTTTGGCACAATCAGCAGCAAAGACCAATAATAGGACAAAACAATATTTTATCAATCTGTTAATTTTCATATTTTGCAAAGGTACTTCTTTATGTTATGTGGGCAAAATAAATTAAAAAAAATTAGTTATTCCTCAATTTCTGAAAGACTTCTGATTATGGTTGATGTTGCCTTGCATAGCGATTCAGAATGAGAGTATCTGTGGAAGGTGATGCAGTTTCGGATATTGTACTTGCTTGTCTGCCTTTCCTGCTTGTTCATCCAATATACTTTGTTCAGCGACTTCTCTGTCAGAGCCGCAGCACGTTTGTCTGTCTTCTTCACATATGGGAACTCTACAAGTTCAAAGCCGAAATAGTCCGTCAATACGCTTGCCTGTAAGGCTGCCATCTTTTTGAGTTTGAGCTTCTGCAACCACGACTCTACTTTCACGAAGTCAACAAGTTGTCCTTTGGTCCTGAGGAATATGCCCAGTTCCATTATACCTCTCAGCCGGATGCCGCTTCTGAGTATAATGTTTGTATTCTGCAATATCAAGGACAGTAGGTCCAATGAAATCTTGGATGTGTCGATGCTGTGTTTTTCCTTATATATGATATCCTTCAGCAGATAGCGTTTCAGTGGATAGCTGAGCTTCTGCGAGTCGATATCAGAAAGGTCGAACTGCAGTTTAATCTCGTCAGCATTTGTAAACGATGCCTTTGAAAACATGTCCATGACCATAGGTGGTATGTTGCTCCTCATGTCCTCTCTATGTCTTTCCAGTCCCCTGCATACGTAGGGCACAATGTCTTCTATCTCAGCCATCTTATATAAAATATTCCATTTGAACGCCGACATAGGTTTGATATCCTCTTTGCAAGAGAATGCTCCCTCTTTGGACAAGGAAATGAGGTTGTTTATTATAGTATTCATATCAACTGTATTTTTTAGGATAACGTATCAATATTGCAATTACAGAGACGCTGAACAGTACGAATGGATAATACAGATATTTCAGAATCTCTATCGGGCTGACTGCCGCAAGACCTGTAGCCATCAGTATCTGTGCTCCGTAGGGTAATATACTCTGTATGCAGCAGGAGAAGGAGTCAAGTATACTTGCGCTTTTTCTGTTGTCCACACCATAGCTGTCGCCGATTCTCTTGGAGATGGAGCCAACGGTGAGTATTGCCACTGTATTGTTCGCCGTGCATATATTGACTAAACTTACAAGCATGGCTATTGTCAGTTCACAGCTTCTCTTGCTTCTGATTTTCTTTGTCATGATGGATATCAGATATTCCAAAGCACCATTCTCGGTCATAACCTTCAACAGACCCCCTGCAAGAACAGCCACTATTACAAGTTCTCCCATCCCAGTTATGCCTTTTCCCATAGACTGACACCATCCAAACAGATCATAAACACCATATCCAATACCTATAAGTCCGGTACTTATGATGCCAAAAGTCAATACTACAAACACGTTCATTCCACATAGTGCACAGACTATCACTATAATATAAGGTAGAATCTTCACATAGTCTATATCCGGTATTACAGCTGGAGCCTGTGTTCCCGTACCGATAAAGAAATACATCACCATAACGGCTATCGCTACAGGGATGGTGGTGTATGAGTTTACGAGGAACTTGTCGCTTTGCTTGCATCCTTGTGTGGATGTAGCTACAATGGTAGTGTCGGAGATGAAAGAAAGGTTGTCGCCGAAGAAAGAACCTCCAACGATGACAGCCGTCATCATAGGTACGCTCGAACCGGTAGAGTGGGCGAGACCTGCTGCTATAGGAGTGAGGGCAACAATAGTGCCGACGCTTGTGCCTATGGCAAGAGATATGAAACAGGCGGCAATAAACAATCCTGCCATAATCATACTGTCCGGCATAAGGCTCAAAGTCAGATTGACCGTTGCTTCTATACACCCTGCATCTTTGGCAGAGTTGGCGAAAGCACCAGCAAGAACAAATATGCAGAGCATCATCATAATATTTTTCTCTCCTGCACCAATACAGAACGTTTCAACTCTGTCTTTGACAGACCTTCCTCTGAAAGTCATTATGGCATAAATACAGGACAACATGAATGCCACCGTTATAGGCATCATGTAGAAATCACCTGCTATTATTGAAGAAACAAAATACAGAATGACGAAAACTATTAGAGGAGATATTGCCAGTATTCCTTGCTTGTGGTTCATTGTCTTATTCCTGATTCCTTAAATGTTATTTGTTTGTTGAAATATGAACAAGAAGGAGCTTATGGCTTATATAGCTTTCAGCTCCTTCTTTTAAAGTATGTATTGTTTAAATATACGATTGAATGTTCTCTACATATTTTTACGTTTAGAGAGTTACACCATTCTTGAAGATGGATATTTCGCGGTATCCGTTCTTCTCGTTGCATGTCTTTTCTCCACTTGCAACGGCAATCACCTTGTCGATGAACTTGTTGACAAGTGTAAGCATGTCGGTACCCTCTACAAGTTCGCCTGCATTGAAGTCAATCCAGTTTGGCTTGTTCTTGTACAGGTTGCTGTTTGTGGAAATCTTCATTGTAGGGATGAAGGTGCCGAATGGCGTTCCGCGTCCTGTAGTGAACAATACTATCTGGCAACCTGATGCAGCAAGAGCTGTAGAAGCTACGAGGTCGTTGCCAGGAGCAGAAAGCAGATTCAGTCCCTTAACCTTCAGCCTGTCAGCATAGCCAAGTACTCCGCTTACTGGAGCACGTCCGCATTTCTGTGTGCAGCCGAGGGCTTTGTCCTCAAGTGTGGATATACCGCCGGCCTTATTGCCTGGTGAAGGATTCTCACCAACTGGCTCTCCATGACTCAAGAAATATTCCTTGAAATCATTTACCAAATCAACAGTCTCCTGGAACAGTTCCGGGGTCTTGCAGCGATTCATAAGAATAGTCTCGGCACCGAACATTTCAGGAACCTCTGTCAGGATAGATGTACCACCCTGAGCCACTACATAGTCGGAGAATTCTCCGACAAGCGGGTTTCCGGTAATACCGCTGAAGCCGTCGCTACCGCCACACTTCAATCCGA
>ERZ791617.805-NODE-805-length-16019-cov-2.44143_pt1 | contig 16019 bp, 9 predicted proteins | sample MGYA00510272_ERZ791617 | MGnify/ENA primary metagenome ERZ791617 (study PRJEB30046, sample SAMN00715200) | human gut metagenome | study: EMG produced TPA metagenomics assembly of the A metagenome-wide association study of gut microbiota in type 2...
GAAATGATAGATCGTACCGGCGGCGTTACTTCCCCCGCCTACGCAGGCGATCAGGTAATCCGGGTGATCCCTTCCTTCCTTCTCCAGCAGTTGCTTCTTGATCTCCTCGCTGATAACGGATTGCAGCCGGGCTACCATATCCGGATAAGGATGGGGTCCTACCGTAGAACCGATAATATAATACGTATCCGAAGGATGACAGCACCAGTCACGAATCGCCTCGTTTGTGGCGTCTTTCAAGGTCATGTTTCCCGAGGTCACGGGCACGACGGTAGCTCCCAGCATCTCCATCTTCTGTACGTTGGCATGTTGGCGTTCCACGTCTGTCTTCCCCATATAAACGATACATTCCATATTCATCAAGGCACATACCGTAGCCGTAGCCACTCCATGCTGTCCGGCACCCGTCTCGGCGATGATACGGGTCTTCCCCATGCGGCGAGCTAGGAGGATCTGTCCGATCGTATTGTTGATCTTATGTGCTCCGGTATGGTTCAAGTCTTCCCGTTTCAAATAGATCTTGCATCCGTACTTCTCGCTCAACCGTTTGGCCAAGTAAAGAGGGGAGGGGCGGCCTACATAATCACGCAATAACTGATCGAACTCTTCCTTGAAGCTATCGCTCTCCAACACTTGCAGATAGGTATTCTGTAAATTTTCCACGCATTGATGAAGGATCTCGGGAACATAAGCCCCGCCGAACTCACCATAGTAACCATTCTTGTCAACTTGATACGTTTTCATCTTTTATCTATTTTAGTTATTTTCCTTTTGAATTTGCCATAAAAAGAAAAGAGGCCTGCCGCAAGTGCGACAGACCTCTTTATATCTTTATGTAGTGTTTATATATACATACGAGTCTTCGTTCCTTACGACCTTTTGAGTTGTACGGAGCGCCACCACCAATATGTATTTACTACGAATGTTCTCATGACTCTGTTTTGTTATTACGGCAGCAAATATATGGAATCTTTGACAAACAGCAAATAAAATCGTGCTTTTTTTATGAATGAGATAAAAAAGATCAGAAGGTCTATTAAAACTGCTCTATTGACAAATTGTAATTCATTGAGCCTTGTGTAGACGTGTATTGACGTTTTTGGTATTTGTTTTTATTATTTCGAAGAATAATTTGCTTTCAAAATAATAGTTTCTACCTTTGCGGAAACAATAAAAAACGATTAATATTTCTAATATGGATACTAAATTAACTGGAAAAACTCGCATAGAGAGCGATTTGATCGGCGCTCGTGAAATCCCCGCCGAAGCATTATACGGAGTTCAAACCTTGAGAGGAATCGAGAATTTCTCAATCAGTAAATTCCGTTTGAGTGAATATCCTTTATTCATTAAAGGATTAGCTATAACAAAAATGGCGGCTGCCATGGCTAACTTTGAACTAGGCTTGCTTACCGTAGAGCAAAAGGACGCTATCATCGCCGCTTGCGGGGAGATTCTCGATGGCAAGCATCACGACCAGTTCCCGGTGGATATGATCCAAGGCGGAGCGGGTACGACTACAAATATGAACGCGAATGAGGTGATCGCCAACCGTGCCTTGGAATTGATGGGGCATGAGAGAGGTGAATACCAATACTGCTCACCGAACGACCATGTGAACTGCTCGCAATCCACGAACGACGCATATCCGACCGCTATCCATATCGGTATGTATTTTAAGCATCTTCAATTGCTTCCCCATTTGGAGGAATTGATCGCCTCTTTCCGTAAGAAAGGGGAGGAGTTCTCGCAAATTATCAAGATGGGACGTACGCAGTTGGAGGATGCCGTACCTATGACGTTGGGGCAGACCTTTAATGGCTTCGCCAGCATCTTGCAGGATGAGATCGCTCACTTGAATGAGGCCGCCGCCGATTTCTTGGTGGTTAATATGGGAGCTACCGCTATCGGTACGGGTATTTGTGCCGAGCCGGGATACGCGGAGAAATGTATCGCGGCTTTACGTGAGATAACCGGATGGGATATCCGTCTCTCCTCCGATTTGGTAGGAGCTACCTCGGATACTTCTTGCTTGGTAGGCTATGCTTCCGCCATGAAGCGGGTTTGCGTGAAGATGAATAAGATATGTAATGACCTTCGCTTGTTGGCAAGCGGCCCTCGTTGCGGTTTGGGTGAGTTTAACTTGCCTGCTATGCAGCCGGGTTCTTCTATCATGCCGGGTAAGGTGAATCCTGTGATCCCGGAGGTGATGAACCAGATCGCTTATAAGGTAATGGGTAATGAATTATGTGTGACCATGGCCGGGGAAGCCGCCCAGATGGAGCTGAACGCCATGGAGCCGGTGATGGCACAATGCTGCTTCGAGTCCGTGGATTTGCTGATCAATGGTTTCGATACCTTGCGTACCCGTTGCGTGGACGGTATTGTCGCTAACGAGGATCGTTGCCGTGAGGAGGTACATCATAGCATCGGCGTGGTGACGGCCTTGAATCCGGTAATCGGCTATAAGAACTCGACCAAGATCGCGAAGGAGGCGTTGGAGACCGGTGTTAGCGTTTATCAATTGGTACTGGATCATGGTATCTTGACCAAGGAGGAATTGGATACGATCTTAAGCCCGGAGAATATGATCAAGCCGGTGAAGTTGGATATCAAGCCTCGCCGTTAATCGATTCCTATTATATAATGTATACCATTTGTGGACCGTATAGGTGGATTTTTCCATCCTATGCGGTCTTTTTTTAGATTATAATCTCTATCTTTGGACTGACTTAATTCTAATAATCATGATAAATAGACGAGATTTTTTAAAGAACGCGTCCCTTTTCACCTTGGGTGGCCTGATGGCCGGAAAGGTCGGGAGCGCAGATGCGGCTAAACCTGTCACTACTGAGACGATGGCCGCTAAGACAGTTGGTTTACAAATCTATTCTTTAGGCAAGGAACTTTATGCGGATGTACCCGGTGGATTGAAAAAGATCAAGCAAATGGGGTACACGAATCTGGAATTGGCCGGTTACAAGGAAGGCAAGATCGGCGGTGTAGACATGATGGAATTCAAGAAGATGGTGGATGATGCCGGATTGAAGATCACCAGTTCCCACGTGAATCCTCCGGTACGTGAGTACACGAAGGCCAATCGCTCCCAGATCTCCGAGTATTGGAAGAAGACGGCTGATGACCATGCCAAACTAGGCGTGAAGTACTTGATCCAGCCCGGGCAACCGAGTACCCGTAGCACCGAGGAAACCGCTTTCGTCTGCGAGATTTTTAACGAGGCGGGTAAGATCGTGAAAGCGGCCGGTATTCCTTTCGGCTATCACAACCATGAGATGGAGTTCGCCAAGGTAAATCCGGGTAGTACGGAGGCCAAGCTGGGAAGGCGTGTGAAAGGAGATTGCATCTATGAGTTGTTCTTGAAGAATACTGATCCTTCGCTTGTGTTTTTCGAGATGGATGTTTATTGGGCCGTGATGGGACAACAAGATCCGATAGAGTGGTTGAAGAAATATCCGAACCGTATCAAGGTATTGCATATCAAGGACCGTGCTATTCTAGGCGAGTCCGGGATGATGAATTTCGAGAATATATTCCGGCAAGCTTACGCGAATGGAATCAAGGATTATTTCGTGGAGTTGGAGGGTATGCCTGACGGACGTTCCCAGTTTGAGGGCGTGAAAGGCTGCGTGGATTATTTATTGAAAGCACCGTTCGTGAAATAAGTCTTTTGACTCATTAAAAAAACGCTCATGGCGGTAGGATGCTTCCTCCGTTATGAGCGTGTTTGTTCGTAAAGCAGCCATACCAATAAAGGGATATAGTCCTTTAATTTCGTCCGTAATATCTTGAGCGCTTGAGAGATGCGGTATGCGATTGTTTTGGGGGATACGCCTGTCCGCTCGGCGATCTCGTTGTAGGTCATTTCCTCGAAACGGTTCATCTCGAATGCCTTACGGTATTCATCCGGGAGCTCCCGGATGGCCTTGGAGGCCAAGGCCATCAGTTCTCCTATATAAAAATCAGGATTCTCGAATTGCTCTTGGAACTTGGCGTACAATCTCTCGTGCACTTGTTGCTTAACCTGTATGTGGCTGATCGTATTGAGGCATTTATTGCGGACAATGGTGAAGAGGAGTGATTTCAGGGACATGTCCGCTACTAGGGATTTTCGGTTTTCCCACAGCCACATCATCACGTCTTGTACGATCTCCTCCGATTCTGGTACTGTTACATATTGGGAGGCGAAGGCGCACAATCCCCGGTAATATTGTTTGTACACGGTGTCGAACGCTTGTTCGTCTCCTGCGATAAGTTCTAGTGAAATTCGTTCTGCGTTCTCGTCCACAATAGTGTTTAAGTTTGTTTGGTTGCAAACTTAATGAATAATTCCGGATAAGAGGCATGAATCCCGCTACTTTTTCTTTCCTTGGTTGGCTACGGCTTCCATGAGTTTCTTGATTTCCTCCGGGTCGCCAAGGAAATAATCATTCACGAGTTTCAAGTCATCATCGAACTCGAACACGTATGGAACGGCTGTCGGGAGATTCAGATGAACGATCTCTTCATCGGAGATGTTTTTTAAATATTTGATGATTCCCCGCAAGCTGTTTCCGTGAGCGGCGACAAGGATCTGGTCGGCGGTCCGGAGCGTCGGGAAGATAACCTCTTTCCAATAAGGGAGAATCCGCTCAACCGTATCTTTCAAGGATTCCGTACGGGGCAACTCTTTATCCGGCACGTCTTTGTAGCGGATATCGAAGCGAGGGTTACGAGGGTCGCCTTCCGATAGGGGAAGCGGGGCTATATCGTAACTGCGACGCCAGATCAAGACCTGCTCGTCTCCATACTTTTGGGCGGTCTCGCTCTTGTTCAACCCTTGTAGCGATCCGTAATGTTTCTCGTTCAGCCTCCAGCTCTTCTCCACCGGGATCCAGTCTTGGTCCATGCGATCCAATACACAATTCAAGGTTTTGACAGCCCGTTTTAAATAAGAGGTATAGGCTTTATTGAACACATATCCTTTTTCTTTCAATAAGTTGCCGGCCCTATAAGCTTCGGCCACGCCTTTTTCTGTCAAATCCACATCGGTCCAACCGGTGAACCGGTTCTCTTTATTCCATACACTTTCGCCGTGGCGAAGCAATACGATACTTTTCATAGGTCTTTTTATTTTTATGATTTGTTTTTCTCGAAATCCTCGATGACTTCTTTTAATATAGGTAGATGACTATGTTGTACATCCTTCGCTGCCGTGAGGAAAGTGACAACCGGATGCTTCTCGATCTCTCGTAAGAAAGGAATGAAATCCGGGTTCTGCTTGATTTCCATCCCGTAGCGACCTTGGAATACTTCCCAATGCCTGTCTTTATCCTCGTGGAACCATTGGCGTAACTCCTTAGATGGAGTGATGTCTTTTCTCCATTCGTCAAACTTCGCATCCTCTTTCTTCAGTCCTCTGGGCCATAGCCTGTCGAGAAGAATGCGATAACCATCCGCCTCACTTGGCTCCTCATAAATCCGTTTTAAAAGAATCTTTACCATAAGAAGTCTCATTTTGTGGTAAAACAGTAGAAAGAGGGATATTGTTGAGCCTTTCTTTAGGAACGGTATTTTTGCCATTATTCAATTTTCTTGAAAAAAATCGTTTTTTTGTTTAGTACATCTTTTGTCTCAACTGTATTAATTATAGAAACAAGAAAAAATGGAAATAAACGAAGACATATTGATCCGATACATCGATGGGATGTTGACCGAGGAGGAAGCTGCGGAGGTGAAAAACTGGCGGCCGCCTCTCTAGAAAACGAGAAACTGTTGGAGCAGGTCTATTTTACGACTCAAGTGGCAAGTCGCCTAAAAGTCATGCGGACCGTGAACCCGGACGAGGCGTTGTCTCGTTTTAAATCAAGAATCCATAAGAAAGAGAAAAGATTAGCTTTAAGACAAGTGTTAGGTGTTATTCAACGGGCTGCGGCCGTGTTATTCATTCCAGTCTTTCTTTTATCCGCTTATTTGTTCATACAGCAGGGTCAAGGGAACGTGCGTACGCTAGCCGTACGCACGAATCCTGGGGTGGTTTCGGCGTTCGATTTACCTGACGGTTCTAAGGTTTGGCTGAATGCCAATAGCGAATTGAGATATCCTTCGGACTTCAATGCGGATACCCGTACGGTGGAATTAACCGGACAAGGATATTTCGAGGTGACGAAGAATGCCCATAAGCCTTTTATTGTGAAAGCGGATAAAGATTACTCGGTAGAGGTGTTGGGAACTTCTTTCAATGTATCCGCTTACAAAGACGAGAGTATGATAGAGACCACCTTGGTAGAGGGATCGGTAAAGCTGAACGTCGTGTCCGGAGGAAAGCGAATGACACAGATGTTGAAGCCAAACGAGAAAGCCGAGTATCAAAAGGGCGCTGGCAAGATCAAGGTGTTCGGCGTGAATACCGAATATGACACGGCTTGGAAGAACGGGGAGATTATCTTCAGGAACCATCCGATGGATAAAGTATTGAAAACGCTGGAACGTCATTATCATGTAGTATTCGAGGTAAAAGATAACGAGATACTCAAGTCCATAATAACAGCCCGTTTCAAGGACGAGCAATTGCCTCAAGTATTGGAATACCTGAAATTGGCGTCGGGAATCCAGTATGCGATACATAAACCTACCGTTAAGGACAGTGGATCGGGAACCTCAGTCGTGGAAATATCAAAATGAGAAATAATGTGTAACCTTCTAAAATACGTCTGCCCATGAAGAAAGAATAAACAAGGATTAAAAACATACGGAAGAATATTGGCGTATTCTCCCGTACGAAAAGTCAAGAAGAGCTGTTGGCGCAGCTACAAATAACTTTATTATAAATAGTAACACTACAAAAATATGAATAAAATTGTAACCTTAAATGCTTTAAGGGGGAATAGTTATTCTCTTTTTCGAAAAATTCCGTTAATGATTAACATGGGGGTATGCGCATTCTGTTTGGTACCGGCCATGGTTTTCGCAGAGAACACGCATGAAGTCACAGTCTTAAACGCTCAACAACAGACACGAAAAGCAGTCGGTGTCGTTACGGACAAAACGGGCGAGGCTATTATCGGTGCTAACGTAATTGTCAAAGGAACTACCAACGGTACCATCACGGATATGGATGGCCGTTTCGAGTTGGATGTTCCTAACAATGCGACTTTACAAGTTTCCTATATCGGTTTTAATACGCAAGAGATCGTCTTTACCGGACAACCTTCTATCGAGGTTCAATTGGTCGATGATACGCAAGCCTTGGATGAAGTCGTGGTAACCGCTTTGGGTATCAAGCGAGAGAAAAAGGCTTTGGGATATTCTATGTCTGAATTGAAAGGTGAGTCCCTGACGCAAACCCGTGATGCTAACGTGGCCAACGCTTTGGCTGGTAAGGTAGCAGGTTTGCAGATCAAGCAAAATGGTACCGGTGTCGGTGGTTCCTCTCGTATCGTGATTCGTGGTAATAACTCTATTACTGGTAATAACCAGCCGTTGATCGTTGTGGACGGTGTACCTATCGATAACTTTAGCGGTGGTACGGATGACTATTGGGGTAACGGTAACGTGGATAAAGGTTCCGGTATCTCTGATATCTCCCCGGATGATATCGAGAGTATGTCCGTATTGAAAGGCCCGGCAGCCGCGGCGTTGTATGGTAGCCGTGCAGGTAACGGTGTCGTGATGATCACGACTAAGAAAGGTAGCCAGAATAAAGGTTGGGGCGTAAGTATCAACTCGAATTTCACGGCTGAGAACCCGATGCAAACCCCGAAGTTCCAAGATGTATACGGACAAGGTATCGACGGCGCTTTCGATAATAATAAAGCGACGAGCTGGGGTGCCGTTATGGATGGTTCTCCTAAGGATATGGCGATGGGATCTCATCGCTATGCGGCTAGAGATAATAATCTGTACAAGGACTTTTTGCGCACTGGTACCACTTGGACGAATAGCGTGGATTTGAGTAAGAGCTCCGAGGATATCACTTTCCGTGCCGGTGTGACACGCTTGGATAATAAGGGGGTTGTCCCGAATAGCGGAATGGATCGTACGTCTATTAATTTGCGTTCTACGGCTAAGCTGTCTAAATGGTTATCGGCTGACGTGAAGGTCAATTATGTAAGCCAGCATACGAACAACCGTGTGAAATTAGCGGGCGACCCGGATAATATCTTCCTTAACTATTTAAGTATGCCTCGAAGTGTGGGCTTCTCTGACTATGACGCCTATAAAGATAATGATTGGAAACGTGCGGACGGAAAGCCCGCTGGTTATCTGATCGACACGGGAGCCAACGCCAATAACCCGTATTGGTCCGCTTACCGCAATACGAACAAGGATAAGAAAGACCGCTTTATCGGATTCGCGGCCTTGGATTTCACGTTTACGGATTGGTTGAGCTTGAAGCTTCGCTCTGGTATGGATAATTACACCATCCAGTATGAGACAATCCGTGCGACAGGTAACCCGTATTGGGAGAACAACGGTAGCATGACTGCCAATATGGAGAAATTCACCGAGATCAACTCTGATTTCTTATTGACTGCTAAAGGCAACTGGGATCGATTTGGTATCGTAGGTACGGTAGGTGGTAATATGATGTACCGTAATTCTACATGGTACAAGGAATCATCCGGTGAGTTTGTGATTCCCGATTTCCATGCGATCGCCAACGGTAAGACACATGGTGGTGAGTATACTCGCAACCGTAAACAAATCAACTCGCTATATGCTACGGCATCTTTGTCTTGGGACGACTATTTGTATTTGGACTTAACCGCTCGTAACGACTGGTCTTCAACACTTCCGAAAGACAATGACTCTTATTTCTACCCGTCGGTAGGTGTTAGCTGGATTTTCACCCAAATGTTGAATAAGATGGGGCATAACACGGGTATTCTTTCTTTCGGTAAGATCCGTGCGTCTTGGGCTCAGGTAGGTAATGATACGGACGCTTATATGTTGCGTGACTATTATAATATCAGTTATGATATTAAAGGGGGTATTTTTAATGCCAGCAACGAGGATTGGATGGCAAATCCAAATTTAAAGAATGAGACGATCAACTCTTGGGAGTTAGGCCTTGAGTTGAAGGCGTTTGAGAATAGGGTTGGTGTCGACGTAGCGTATTATAAGAAGAACGCCAAAGACCAGATCTTAAAGATCGATGTTCCTTCCGCTACAGGGTTTAAGAAAAAGATGATCAACGCCGGTAATATTGAGAATAAAGGTGTAGAGGTTGCGTTTAACGCTACTCCTTATATCTCCGAGAGTGGTTTCCAATGGGATACTCAGTTGAACTGGTCAAAGAATATCAACAAGGTAATTTCATTGACAGATGATACGAAAGAGCAGATCCTTAGTGACGCATCAGTAAGTTTCTTGAAGATCGTCGCTCACGAGGGTGGAGCCTATGGAGATATTTACGGTTACGCTTATCAACGGGATGATAACGGCAACATTATTATCGGTGCTGATGGTGTTCCTTTGAGAACGGACGATATGGTATTGTTGGGTAACAACCAGCCGAAATGGATGATGGGTTGGAGCAATACCTTGTCATATAAGAATTTCGTGTTGAACTTCATGTTCGATATGCGTTATGGCGGTGATGTGTATATGGGATCTATCCGTGCGGGTGCTTCATCCGGTAATTTAGAGATGACGTTGGATGGTCGTGATGGTATGGTTGTTCCGGGGGTATTGGCCGATGGTACTCCCAATACGAAAAGCATTACGGCTCAAGCTTATTGGAATGGTCTTTCTAGCAATAACGTGACAGAGGCTTATATGTACGATGCGACAAACATCCGTTTACGTGAGTTGAGTTTGGGTTATAATTTCCCGAGAACGATGTTGGCGAAGACTCCATTTACTTCCGCTCGCTTGAGTTTCGTGGCTCGTAACTTGTTCATGATTTATAGTAAGACAAAGGGATTCGACCCGGAGGCTGCTTATACATCTGGTAACGCTCAAGGTATCGAGTACGGTTCTATGCCTACTATGAGAAGCTTAGGTTTCAATATTAATCTGGCATTTTAATGAAACATAAATCTAAAAATGGAATTATTATGAAAAGTAGTATAAAGATATTAGCAGCTTGTTCGTTTATGATGCTGGGTGTGACTAGTTGCGACCTGACAGGTATAAATGAGAACCCGGATAAGCCGACAGATGATGTAAATTACAATATGAACGAACCTCGATTGGCCTCTACGCTACGTGGTGGGATGATTATCGATGGTGATGTGGAACAACGCTTGAAGCCTTTGCAAATTGATTTCTACTCTCAAATGTTGATCGATGGCGGTGGCTGGGCAACTAAGAATTATATCCAAAATGACGAGTGGAACAATTTAACATGGCAAGCGTATCTGACACAGATTTCCTCTATCAATATCGTGATCCGTAGTTTGATGGAAAAAGATAAGGACTTATATGCTAATACGATCGCTTTCGCTCGTATCTGGCGTGTGTATATCCATAGCCAGGCTGCGGATAAGTTTGGTCCGATGCCTTTCCCGGCCTATGCTACCGTAGAAGATAATCCTCCTTATAAATCGGTGAAGGATATCTATTATGAATATTTCACGGAATTGGATGAGGCGTTGAATAGCTTCAGCGATAGCGCTGAGCCTATATTCTCGGATGCAGGTATCGACTTGGTCTATAAGAATGACGTTTCTCTTTGGAAAAAATTTGGAAACTCCTTGCGTCTTCGTTTCGCTGTTCGTCTATCTGAGGTGGATCGAGAGAAATGTGTCGCTGAGGCAAATGCCGCTTTGACATCCCCTTGTGGCTTGATCTCAAGTAAGGCCGATAACGCTTATATGCCTCCAAAAGCGGATGGTTCTTGGGGACAAGACTATAACTATACGATGTTCCAGATTACTTGGAGCGGTCCGATCTGTATGTCCAAGTCATTTGAGAAATTAGTGACTAATATCGGTAATATCGATTGGCCTGCCGGCGTGGTAAACCAGACATCCGGAGTTGCGGTATCGAATGTACATCCCGCTAAGGTAGACCCTCGTGCCCCGAAGATGTTCCAGCCGGGTATTGAGAATGGTGATTGGAAGGGTTTGGTATACGGTGCGAAAGCCGAGGAGGCGAATACTGGTATTTATCAGTCTAAGCAATGTGCAGAGATGGGCTTTATTATTAAGGATGGTGCTCCGTATAAATCTCGTCCTTATGACATGTTCCTTTCTGAGGAAGTTGATTTCTTGAAAGCTGAGTTGTTCGCCCGTAATTTGGTCGCCGGTGATGCTAAAGCTGCTTACGAGGCAGGTGTACGTGCTTCCTTCGAGACTTGGGGTGTATCGGGTGATGTTGAGGAGTATTTGGCTTCCACGGAAAAGAATGAGGCTGGTACCAGTGCGAAATATGACGATCAACAAGGCGCGGGCAATACGGCTTTAGAAAAGATCATCACGCAGAAATATATCGCCGGACTTCCAGATTTGGCGCAGGAAGCTTGGAATGACAAGCGTCGTTTGAACTTGCCTCGTTTGGATGTGGCTGTTTATCGAGATCAAGCTGTATACAATAATAGTGATACAAATATCTTGAATCCTCAAAATTTCATCAAACGTATGAAATACCCGATGAAAGAGCAATTGGTAAATGCTGCTGAATATGAGAAAGGCAAATCCATGTTAGGTGGGAAAGGTGATGTGGTTTCGACCCCGATTTGGTGGGATAAGAATTCCAACTATTGCACATCTTCAAAATAAATAAACAGACAGATTGATTATATTGGGCTTTAACAGAAGCTGATGGTTATTCTCGTTTGGAGATACTTATCTGTGAAGAACAGTACTCCAAGCGAGATTTTTTTGTTATAATTGAATAGTATTAGATAATAATTCTTACATTTACCCATGATAAATTGTGCGTGTGTAAATTATGAGATTATATATTTATATCTTCATTCTACTATTATTATGTATATTCCCGCTGGGCGCCCAACAGGAACGTTCGGAATCCTATATTCGTATCTCTCCCCCGGTTAGCTTGGCTGGCGCTTTGGATGAGATCGAGAGCCAAACCAATTATTCTTTTATTTATGACGCTCAGGTGATCAATTTATCGGAGAAAGTGCGTAAACCTTTATCCGGGCGTTCGGTTTTCGAGATCTTAAATTTATTGTTTAAGAACACGGAGATCGTCTATACGGTCATGAATGACCAGATCATCTTGAATAAGAAAGAGGCGATAATCCAAATGCAACAAAAGCTGGATGGTAAGGTAAAAGGCATCGTGACCGATCACAAAGGAGAGCCTATTGCCTGCGTGAATGTGGTGGAGAAAGGAACGAGAAACGGTACGATTACGGATATGGATGGCAGCTTTGTATTGGAGCTTCCCGAGGAGGCTACTTTGGTTTTTTCTTATATCGGTTATCGTTCACGGGAAATTGAGTATGAGGGGCAATTGTCATTGAATGTGCAGTTGGAGGATGACGCCCAGATTTTGGACGAGGTAGTCGTTACGGCTCTTGGTATCGAGAAGAAAGAATCTTCCTTGCCTTATGCCACCCAGTTAATCACAGGTGGGGAATTGGTAAGGGCCAAGGATTTTAATTTTATGAGTACGCTTTCCGGAAAGATGGCTGGACTCCAGATTAACCGGACTTCCGCCGGTCTGGGTAGCTCGTCCCGGGTGATTATTCGAGGTAGTCGTTCCGCATCCGGAAATAACCAGCCTTTGTATGTGATAGACGGTGTCCCGATCTTGAGCATTAGCAGTGAGCAAGCCTTGACAACGATCGGTGGTACGGCCGATGCCGGTAACCGGGATGCGGGCGATGGTATCTCTAATCTAAATCCTGATGATATAGAGAGTTTGAGTGTCTTGAAAGGGGCTTCGGCCTCTGCGTTGTATGGGGGACAAGCGGCGAACGGTGTGATCTTGATCAAAACGAAAAGAGGTAAGGCCGGGGTACGGAATATTCATTTCTCCTCGTCGCTGACTGTTGATCAAGCGATCAGTCTCCCCAAGTTTCAGAATGAGTTCGGACGGATGGAAGGGGCGGAAACTTGTTGGGGAGACCGGGCTTCTCTTCCGGTCTATGACCCTGTCGGCGATTTCTTCCGGACGGGTATTACCGCTATTAACTCATTGATATTTACGGCAGGGAATAGCCATGTGCAAAATTATTTTTCGTATGCCAATACGACCGCACGGGGCATCGTTCCTAAGAATAATTTAAGCAAGCATAATTTTAATCTCCGTGAAAGTTCTTCTTTCTTTGATGATCGTTTGATCTTGGAGGGGCAGGTAAACTTGATACTCCAAACAATCAAAGGAAAACCTACGGCCGGGGGATTTTATATGAACCCGTTACAAGGTTTATACACGTTTCCTAGAGGGATGGATATGGCACCTTATAAGGAGAACTTTGAGGTATATAACGAGAAACGGAATATGAACGTCCAGAACTGGTATACTACGATTACTGATTTTGAGCAAAATCCTTATTGGTTGGTCAACCGTACGGAAAACGAGGACAAACGTGCCCGTGTGTTGGCGTTGGCTTCCGCTAGTTTCAAGGTGACAGATTGGCTTACATTACAGGGCCGTGGAAATATCGATTATGTGAATGATAAGTATCAGCAGGAAATATACGCTTCTACCTCTCCGGGTATCGCCGGTGAGAACGGGCGTTACATTTATTACACCTACCAGACTACGTTGCTCTATGGGGATTTGATGGCTAAATTGAATAAGAGCTGGGATGATTTCTCCTTGAACGCCGCTATCGGTACGAGCATAACGGACACACGCACCAGTGCGTTGAGGCTGGATTCGAAAACGGCTTCCTTGTATTATCCGAATGTCTTTACGATCGCTAATATTAACATGTCGTCCAGTGCCTACATCGAGGAGTCGGATGACGCACGCCGGCAAATGCAATCCTTTTTTGCTATGGCGCAGTTGGGATATAAGGAAAGCCTTTACTTAGATGTGACCGCACGTAATGACTGGTCATCTACCCTTGCGTTTACGGAACGTAAATCAAGAGGTTTTTTCTATCCTTCAGTCGGTCTTTCTTGGATTATCCCTAAATCCTTTTCGATGCCTTCCTTGATATCTTTTGGGAAAGTACGGGCTTCTTGGAGTAAGGTGGGTAATGATATACCCTTATTCGTTAGCAATACGGTAGGCCATATCGCCGCGGGCGGGATTCCCCAGCCGAATGATACGGCTCCGTTCGGTACCTTGAAGCCGGAGATGAGCAGTTCTTTTGAGATAGGTACCGAATGGAAATTCTTTGATTATCGTATGGACGTGGATCTTACGTTCTATAAGACCAATACGAAAAATCAACTCTTCTCTTTACCTTCTTCCGCTGGAGCCGCATACAAGTATTATTTTGTGAATGCGGGAAATATACAGAATATGGGAGTGGAATTGACGTTCGGTGCGGTTCCTATCTTAACGAATCAGTTTAAATGGAATACGACACTCAACTTTTCCCGGAATAAAAATGAAGTAAAGAAACTACATGATGATTTGGCTAGCTTTATTCAAGGAGATGAAGGATTCTCCTCTAGCTATACGATGCGTTTGGTGGAAGGTGGCTCGTTTGGTGATATCTATGGGAAAGCTTTTGAGCGGGATAAATATGGTGCGATCGTGTATGGTCGGGACGGCTTGCCCCAAGAGATCGGCAGCGGGAATACGGCTAAGGTGGGGAATTGCAATCCGGCGTTCTTATTGGGTTGGGGAAATAGTTTCACGTATAAGGATTTCTCGTTCTATTTCTTGATTGACGGGCATTTTGGGGGAGATGTGCTGGCCCAGACTCAGGCTGTGCTTGACCAAACGGGAGTGAGTAAGGTTTCCGGAGAGGCCCGTACGATGGGGTATGTGGATTTGGAAGGGCATCATATTTATAACATAAAAGGATTTTATGAGCAGGTGGGAGGACGAAACGGTGTGACTGAATATTATATGTACGATGCTACCAATATCCGTTTGCGGGAGTTATCTTTGGGATATACGCTACCGAAGAGATTGCTGGGGAGAAAACAATTTCTCAAAAAGGCGGAACTGTCTTTTGTCGCCCGGAATCTATTCTTTATTTATAAAAAGGCTCCATTTGATCCGGATGCCGTGCTTTCGGCGAGCAATAGCAATCAAGGGATTGATATATTCGGGATACCGACTACGAGAAGTGTCGGCTTTAATGTGAAACTTTCATTCTAAGCGTATGAAGACGAGATTTCTGAATAAGATGGCAGCTCTGTTGGCTGTATTACTCCTTTTTTCCTGTACGGGTAAATTCGAGGAGTATAATACCGATAATACGGGTTTTACCGATGAGCAGAAAACGTATGATTATAATACGTTCGGTGTCTGGCTAAAGGTAGTCCAGATGGGGATTTATTTTAATTATGATTGGGGGAGTGGCAAGAACTGGCATTTCCAGACGATGCAAAATCTGAATGCGGATATGTTTTCCGGTTATATGCATGATTTTAAACCCTTCAACGCAGGATTGGGGAATACGGTCTATAATTTGCAGGATGGCTGGAATGGTACGATGTGGGATAATACGTATGGATATATCATGACGGAGATAAAGCAGACGGAAGATCATTCCCGTGATAAATATCCGGCTTTCTATGCGATCGCTAAAATACTGAAAGTAGAGATCATGCATCGGATCTCGGATTATTATGGCCCGATTGTGTATACAAAGTTTGGGGAGTCGGATGCCGGGGTAATGCCGGATTCCCAGAAAGACGCTTATTATGCTTTTTTCCAAGATTTGGGGGAGGCTATTCACCTGCTGTCTGAATATGATGGAGAAGAAACCTTTTCTCGTTTCGATATGATTATGCCGGAGAATTACAGGACGTTTGGGGAATGGATGCGTTTCGCCAACTCATTACGTTTGCGCTTGGCGATTCGTATCGCTATGGCTGACCCTGATAAGGCAAGGGATGAGGCGCATAAGTCGCTGACACATCCAGCCGGTTTGCTGGAGGAGGCTTATGAGGTCGTTGCGGTTTCTACCGCCG
>ERZ791617.813-NODE-813-length-15895-cov-4.19104_pt1 | contig 15895 bp, 12 predicted proteins | sample MGYA00510272_ERZ791617 | MGnify/ENA primary metagenome ERZ791617 (study PRJEB30046, sample SAMN00715200) | human gut metagenome | study: EMG produced TPA metagenomics assembly of the A metagenome-wide association study of gut microbiota in type 2...
TGGCAAGACCTACAACTTCAGCACGGCAGACAAGCTGAATACACTGCTCCTCAATTGCCTATTGTCCATAAGGCAGCTGAAAATCTCTGTGCCAGCCAAATGGGTCAGGACATCAAGGCAGTATATGCTGAATATCTATTCATGCAACAACGCTTATGCTGATGTCTTCCTGAATGACTTTGGATAACACCGACAACTTATGCTCGTAATTCTGCGTATTGCCTCAAGTCGCATGGTGGGGTAAGGGGAATTTATGCGTCTTTGTGGCGATTTTTGCTGCGTTGCGCCCTCTTTTGCCGCAGTGCCGCTACCTTTTTGACCTCTGTGCCATCTTATGAGGGCGGTTGCGGATTTGAGGTATATGACCGGGTATTATTATCTACTACTTCTGCCTTTTCATAAAAGTCTGGAGTCGTCTCAATAAACATTGCTACTCCCTTTTCTTTATCATTGACAGTTGTGCTGGTCCAATTATCAATAAATTCTGCGTATGAATACTTAATCAACCCTTTCCCTGGATCAGCAATGTAAAAAGCATCATGCTTTATTTTATATAATACTACAAAATGATTCTGTTTCCAATGTAGAATTGCTGGCAATGAAACATCCTTTCTCAACATATCTTCTGGTGACACATAAGCAGTCATTGCAATTAGACCCAATTGTGTTGCTGTTTCAGATATTCCCAGCATAGATACTCCTTCAGTTGTAGCATGACACATTTCTGAAAGATAACTTGTTGAATATTTTCGCCCATAATATTGGCATATCATTGATAAGGATGCAATACCACACTGCATCGCATCTTTTTGTTTTACAAAAGGGAAATTATTAAAAAATCTTCGCATAACTACTCGACAATTGCAGTGTTAGGTATTCCTGATTTATTTATTCGGTCTTTCATATTTGTCTTTTTCCCATAAGAGAACGAATAAGACAGACTTAAAACAAACGAACGGTGATATTTATTTCCCAAATTTAGAATGTTATAATTCACGGGAATGCTATGGTATAAACTTTCTGAGGTTCTCCATGAATTGTTTAACACATTCCTACAAGTGAATGTGGCTATAAAATTCCCGTTTCCATAGCTGAGAGCAAGAAAATAATTTTGAGGCCATTTTCTGGTTTCAAATATGGACACATTTTTTGATGATTTCTCCCAAAATGCGCTGATTGAAAAGTCTTTAATGTAATAATTTACTTGAGCACTTAATGATACAGGCCACGAGTTGACCTCCGTTTGACCACCTTGCTTGAAATAATTTTGAGTCAAGGTTCCCTTCACAAAAAAATTATTGTCAAATAACCTAAGTGTACCGCTAATTCCGAAACGCAGATTGGATAAATATCCAGCATTGGTATATGAACGAACAACGATAGTTCTATCATTATCATATGCCATTGGTTCCCAAACAAACACTGACGGCCGTCTAAAATACTGCCACCGAGAGAATACATTAATTGTGGCTTGCTTGTTCGGAACGAATTTATAAGAAACAGACGGTGAAATAAAATGAAAATTTTTTAATTCAGGATTACCTTTGATTGCCGTTTCATTGTCAGTCATTATCATGTTCGGGCTTTTCATACCGAGCGAATTACCAAACATTGAGTATTCAAACGAAAACGACAAGGCGTTCTTTGTATCAAAATTCCATCCACCTGATATGAATGATTTTGGGAAGAAATATACCTCACGCAGTCCATTGTATGTCGCTTCTTCATAAGAAACTCCCACATTTCCATTGACCCGGAATTTGCCCGTGCTTAAATTGAAAACAAGCCGAGGCATAACATACCAGTCAGTCACCTTCACATTAGATGGAGTAGTACCGAGGTAGTGAATGGTATTCCCATTATAGCTTGAAATTAGATTAAGACCAAATGAGACAGCTCTTAATCGCTTACGTAATGTGGCGTTTACCTTAAAATTCCAAGCATCTTCTTCTATATCGTTTAAGATACTTTGCCCTAATGCAGAATAGTCATAATCCTGTGAGGTTTTCATATATGATGCTGAAAGCTCCGATGTGAGATCAAAATTATTTTTCAGCCTTAAAAAATAATCTCCGTTCCATTCAAAACTGTAGTATCGTTCATCTCTATGGCTTTCAAATGTAAATTCGTCAGGAACTTCTCTATCTTCCAACATTATGGAGGTGTTACCCGACAAATTTCGGTATGGAGTACGATTAATTTGCACACCAACCGAATTTGCAATAGTCATTGAGTCCGAAACGTATTTGGCTCTGAATGTTGCATATCCCTGTTTGGTCTTAGTTTTTCCCATTTTGTAATCACTCTTATCCATTGTTAAATTGGGGAAATTATAGACAGTATTGGACCTCTCTCCGAAATGTGACTGTTTGTCATACTCGAAGCCGCCTAATAAATCATAAGCCATCTTCCCTAATTCATAATGCGTATATACTGAATAATTTCCTGATGGCGTTACGAATCTTTGTTGTCCGTCTATTTTTGTATATCCACCTCTGTCATATCTGGCTACAACTATGTTTAATGCGTAGCGTGCATTGTTAAAACGCGGATCAGATGGTTGTTCCAAATACTCAACTTTTTTCACATCCTCGGTTCGGATATTCTGAACTTCAACTGAAGATGCCGGAATACCGTTTATGAACACTTCTACACCATCACCCATATTTGTGGTTATGCTTTTTAACAAAGGATTAACCGATAATACAGAAATCGGCATATTGTAGAGAAGGTTATATCCTCCATTAGATATTTTCTTTTCTTTTTTTGATGGAAAAAATGAAACCTTGTTCTTGTAAAGTACAGTTGAATTTGCAGTAACCGTGACTTCATCAAGTGCGTGTACTTTTTCAAGCAATGTTATATGTAATGGACAGGAATAGTTATATAACTCAACCTCTTTAAGTTCAAATCCTACACTTGATACATTTATAGTAATAGTATCTTCAGGAACATTTCCAACCCTGAACATACCTATACTATCTGTTTCCGTTTGTCCTATGAAGATAGATCTATGCTTTTGCATTATGCGAACATCAGCATTTGGGACAGGGGTGCCTTTCCCATCTTTGATATATCCATAAATATCACGGCTGAAAGCAGTACTCGAAATAGTAATCATTATAACAATCGAAAGCAATCGTATCATAGACGTAAATTAATTTTATTATCTATAGTTTTGTCAAGGGATGTCAATAGGGCATCTCCGTTGGAAAGATGTATCATTTCTGGATTCGCATTACTCAAAGCCTCTTCAATAGGCTCATCTGTTGAATTACATGCACTCAGCATAAAGCACAAAACTGTGCAGACGGAGGGAGTCAATCCCATCCATCGTCTCGAACTAAAAATTCCCATGTTAATTTGTCGTTTTTATTATCAGTGAATGAAGGCACCTCACAATTTATACTGTTCCGCTCGGAATCATACCCGATATACCGGACACCCGTGATTAACATACTCACTTGTTCATCGGGATTGTTATATACCCGAAAAGTTCTTTGTCCTATATCAGGACAATATCCCATAAACCGTACTCCCGGCTTGGGAACGATTCTTAAACCTTTCGGGGGCATCGAAATGTATTTGACATACACCTTTGTCGCAATATAATAAGCCTTGTCAGGCTCCAGCCCGTAATCGCGGATCCACTCACCGAATTTGGCGATTTCCCAACTTCCAATGAAGAACTGATTATAGCCGGTCACTTTACCTTCCGAATCGTCTTGATACTCCATTTCCTCAATCTCGGAATAATCGTATGAACGAGCAAAAGCAAATGAAACACCATGAACAAACTCATCCTCAACAGGATAATACCTCTGCGACGAATTGGTAGTTATGGTATTCCCGTCTTGCATGGTTACGGTCATTGTATTATCTTCTGATTCACAACCGCAAAACAGGAAGACCATGACAATTAAAAACAATTGGAATTTCATACTACAATTTTTCATGCTGAACTCACATCATAAATAAATGCTGTAAAATGCTTTCTCCTTGCGAATGAGGATAAGGCACGAAGCAGACAACTAATAATAGTGTCAAAAATATGGCTACGATTATCACCGTTCCCCATCGTACAAGAGCTGGCGGTATTTCGCCTAAAAGATTGCGAACCTTCTCTGAACGTAATTCAATTTCTGTTCCTTTTTTCATTGTAATTTATTTTAAGATTGCACTTTCACTATTTTTATGTTCATAATCAGGTGTTTTAGATGTTTTCTTGCCGTAATCAAAACTATAAACGATTTTCAAGGTTGCGTACTGGTTGTAACTGCGACTTTGATTTGTTTGCTTGAAGGAATAATATGAAGATGACAACTCATCCACAATATTATTCTTCATCATGAATAAGTTGTTTGCATTAGCCTCAATAGCCCAATTCCCATGATTCCACATTGCCGACAGTTGATACTGCCAAAAAGTCTTTCTACGAATCTGACTGTCTATTAAATCCCGGGATGGTGTCACCAAAGATACACCGAAAGCAAAGTCCTGAATATAGTAGTTTACCATGGCAGATCCTAATATCGAGGACAAGCTACGATGTTCAGCCCCTCCCCGCACCAAATGTTCAATCCATTGACCGGATAATTTCATATTGAGAGAACCGGAAGGTTTATAGGTCATAGATATATCAGCACTGGGGCGATGATAGATACAGTCATCCCTAAAAGTGCTAATGAGGTGTCCGTCCCGTATGTAGTAATCTGAAATAATTGAATGATTCTGGTAGAAGTAAGACACTCCTGTTTGTAAAGCGAATTTGTTAAGATTCAATGTATGGCTTAATCGTGGATTCAAAAGAATTGAATTATCCATATCCGGGTTACCTTTGAGAATGATAATAGGGTCTATCTGTTGTTCGACATTGTTTATAGTATTTATCCTCGGATAAGTATTTCCCAGAGCGAATGTAAATTGAAGTTGCTGTACTTTATCTATCTTATATGTAGCTCTTGCCTGAAGTCTCGGGGTAAGATGATTGATCGACTCCATCCCCCTTAAACGATATGTAAGGAATGATAGTCCTGGGTTGATATCAAAGAAGAATCTTCCAAAACGCTGGGAATAGTCAGCAAAAAGGATAGTTTCCGATGAACGCAAATTTTGATTATATGTTGAAGTCCCGGTGTACTCTGAATCACTGATTCTCATGAACTCGAATAAGCTGAATGCTAATCTGTTCCTATGACTGAACGTCATTGAATAGTTAGCATTCGCTTTGACGTAATAATAATCTTCTTTGACAAGTGAATGAAATGACGCATCATCCTCATTATGGAAACGGTTATAGTCGTTCCGAGAATAATATCCATCAAATACATAATCCAACGACTTTGTGTTGGAAAATGTGTGTAATCCGTAGAAATAGACACTCGGACGATAAGTTTTGTTTCGACTATCAAGGTTCAAAATACTACCGTCCTTGACTGGTGCATCTGTTTTCCAATAGTCCATTATTCCATTATTGACATTGTTTCTTATATCATTCCATGCCATACCACCTCGAAGCATCCAGATATATTTTTTCCCCCGGTTACTTATTGATGCCTGCACATATTCTTCTGTCTGCTTGTTCCTGGCATTGTTGTAATATTGTTGTCTATTCAACTGATAATCTGGAAATCTAAAGACCTCTTTTTCGTTCGTTGATGATTTGGGATTTTCCAAAGAATATCCTGCCCAAAGATTTAGGCTTTTGGTTCCTGTGACAAATTTTGAAATCAAATTATAATCACCATTAAGATATCCAACCCCCTGAAACGCATCGAGCTGTGTGTAGCCACCATTGTTGAGTGGTTTCATGACAATATTTATAGCGTATGCGTCTTTGGCGTATTTACCGGTCGGTACATCGAAATATTCCACACGAGCAATATCCTTCGGCCTCAATGACTGTACCTCTCGAAAATCTACTTCACGTCCATCAATGTAGAGAGTTGCAGCCCCGGCAGGGGTTGTTACACTTCCAGTCGAACGCTCAACGGACACTCCTGGAATCATGAGATTGTTCAACAGGTCATAACCGGTCACAGCATGTTTACGCTGCTCTTTTGTTGGAATTGCGAGAATATGGTCACTCTCGCGGGTAAGATAAGATGCCTTGACAACCACTTCATCAAGTTCCTTGGCTTGAATCAAAGTTTTTGTAGTATCAGGTTCCTGCGCATACGATACATTTAGGCATAATCCCATAATGATGACGAATAATGCTTTCATCTATTGAATTATTTTGTTATTTTTATACTTAAAATCATTAGTGTCCCGTTAAAATCGGGATCAGTTAAATATTAATCAAATAACCCCGGAAAGAGGGGACAATCGAGTTCTTTGACATTATTGAAATCAGTCCTTTCGAAGAGATCTACGAGTGGTGTCTTATCCATAAGAGAAATGCTTAGAATCTGAAGAACCTCATAAGTTGATCGCTTAAGTTGCAAATCATGTTGCACGATAGCAACAAGGCAATAGGCTATGATTGCCGATGAGATTTGGATTCTCACAGCATTCTCTGTAGTACCCCAAAACTTCTTGATCTTGAGGTGCTGCTTTAGCCATTTGAAAAACAGCTCTATCTGCCATCTGTTCTTGTAAAGGTTGGCGATTTCAGGAGCTGTTAGATGAAAAGCATTTGTCAGGAAGGCAAACTCTCTACCTTGTTCTTCATCATAGAATTTGACGAGTCTGAGTTTCTCCGGATACTTCCGGTATGAATTGTATTCAGTGAATTCAATCACAGCATCTGTCAATATATTCTTTGGCAACCTGCGCCTCCATTTACAGCATTTGTATTGCAGATTCTTCTTGGATCGCACAACAAAGAACGATTCATGCTGATGTATTTTGAAAAGTTCCTTGAATGCATTGTATCCACGGTCGAAAACATAGTAAGAACCTGATTCATAAGGAATTTCCTTCATAGCCTTTGAGTCGTAAACTGATGCTGTGGAGATATGGAAGAAAGCTGGAACCTGAGATTCGAGGTCGTATAGCACATGTGCTTTTACTCCTCCCTTCTTCTTACGGAACTTTGCCCACCAGAAGACCGACAAACACAATGGAATGGTCGTAGAGTCGAAAGCATACACATTGCCTTTCAACTTGAAGATATCCGTTACTCGTTTCTTTCTGGCTTGCTCCATCATATAGAAAGCAAAGTCTTCAAAGATACGATAGTCACGATTCTGATTGGCAGAAGCAAATGTCGTTTTCGCAATAGGCTTACGCCCTAATCCAAGATGGTATTGCTTTGCTCTATGTGCTTCAAAAGCAACAATCAGATCTCGCAAACTCTCTCGATTACTCAGTTGACCAAACATCATTGCAAGCAACTGATTCCAACAAGTGAAATGCTTCACATAGCGGTTTCCATCATACTTGTGAACATAGTTGTTAAACTGAGTTCTGTTCAATAAAGCGGTGAGCTGGGCAAAAACGTATTTGTCTTGGAACATAGCAGTCATTTTAATTTGACTGCAAAGTTACGAAATCAAGTCCGTTTCATTCCAAAACAACACCTAATAGACTGTATTTCAATTAATTCAAAGAGCGATTAGTCCACTTTAACGGGACAGTAGTGACTTAAAATCAATATGCCTTTTGAGCTTGTCAATAATGCCTTTTCTTTTTGCTTTGCAAAAATTTTCTTGACCATCTTTTTGGTATATTCTTTTATATGGACATCCTCCTTCGCATGATTTTATCTGTTTGACTAAATCTATTTTTCTATTTCGCTATTATTTGTATTTTGCCATTTAGAAGCCTTACCTTTACCAATATTATACCGAAAGCTAAGCTGAACTATGGCATTATTCACCTTATCGTTATTCCATGTAGTATGTTGATAATCAGGAATAATAATTTTATCGTAAGTACGCTTGGAAATTGCACTTGTCGGAATTGCCATAGCTAATATCATTGAGAGCTTGTTTTTAAGCAGAGAGGTTTGGGCTCCCAATATCAATTGCTCACTCTGCCCATATCTTTCGCCCTGTAATAATGGTTCTTTATCATACCGAAGAAAGTATCCGGAAATAAAAGCTAATCGTTTATGAGCTTGCCATGTAGCTGTTATATCCAGATACCATGTGTGACCGTCACGCCATGAAGTTTGTTCCTCCGTACGTCTCTTATACCACTGATAATTAGCAGCAAAATTGATTTCTATATTGTGAGGAAGTGTGTAATTGCCATTAAGACCAATATACTGATGAACATAATCTCCATTTATTAGAGTTTCTATTGCTCTATCTCCATTGATATAGTACCAAGGCGTGATTTCACGTGAGGAATGTTTATACAGATAGGTAAGCTGAATAATATTCTTCAAATCGACTCTATACTGCATATAGTGCATAATTTTCGCTTTCAACTCAGGATTGCATGCGCCTCTCTTTTCAATAAGAGAAGCGTGGTTGCCGGTTTCGACAATCTTTCCTCCATCGACAACTATAATTTGGTCCGCATTTTTAACTGTGGATTGGCTGACCAGTTTTTGCTTTGTCATAATTTTTAAATTTTATTTGTGAAACTATATTCGATTCCGTTCTTTGAATGAAATCGACTTACTATTGGTTTTAATCTTATTATTGCCCCACTTATACGTGATACTTATACGCAGGTATCTGGAATCATAGTAATTATTATAGTGTTGGGTATTGGCTACTGACACTTTCTTGCGTTTGACAAAATCCTGTTTGAATATGTCATTGGCATATACGCTTAAAATCAGATTATTATCCAGAAACGCCCCCTTAAACCCTGCACTGAAATTTGCGTAACTGCTGTCGTAAGTTATCCCCACATGATACGGGAAGTTATGAGAGTAGTTCAAAAACAGTTGAAAACGACGCTCTTTATCGAAAGATATGGTATTGTTGATACGGAAATCGAAAGAATCGCCGTTTTGAGCAATATATCCATCAGCCTTTATCTCAGATTCATTATAGACATAGTTGCCGGTAAGGAACATATTCCACCAGTTGAACATACGAAGATTATATGACAGGTTTACTCCAAACTGACGGTTGTTGTATATATTCTCGTATGTGCTGTATGTGGTGTTGTCATCATTCACATACATCATCTGTCCGTAGGCGTTATCTTCTCGCTGGTAATAGACGGTTGCAGACAGATTGTTACTGAAAATATAGTTCAGTTCCACATTGTCTGCATACGACGGTTTCAGTAGAGGATTTCCTTCGTCAATATTATTTGGGTTGGTGTACCATTTGAAAGGGTTGATAGCCCGAAAATAGGGTCTGTTGATCCGTCGTGCATAATTGATATTAAACATATTTGACGGATTCATATTGTACGATAGATAGACGGTCGGGAATAATTTGCCGTAATCTGTTCTCACATCCTCCACATCGCTACGAGGGGTCACTCCCTTTACAAATGTATGTTCGTAACGTAGTCCAGCCTGGACAGAGAAGTGGCTATTGAGACTGCGTTTGGCACTGATATATCCGGCTACCGTCCTCTCGTTATAGTCAAACTCATTACACCGTCCGGGAACGGCAACATAATCACTCCCGACAAGATTGTAGTATCTCATATCGGATATATTGCGAATGTCACTGTATTTTACACCGGTCTCGATATTAAGCCATGAGAATGGCAACTCAAGATTTGCTTCACTGGTCCATATTTGGTATGCTATGTTGTTTGGCTCGCGGACAACAGCCTTTGCACCGTTGGAGTGGTTCAATGTGGTAAAATCCACATCCTTGTCAGGAGAGTGGTGCATATAGTTTATGACGAAACCTAATTTTTTACCCAATGTATCAAGTTTAAGGTCGTAATAGGCATTTAGGGTATGTACTCTTGTGATGCCTTTTTGAAGCGACTGTGTTGTAAGCAGCGAGTCAAGCGCATTATTGCTCATATAGCTGTATCTGTTGTCCGTGTCTATATTATCCCTGCCATAGCTGAAATCATAAACAGCCCCGATTGTCGATGCTGACGACAGCTGTTGCTCAAAAGCGATATTGGCACCATAATTATTGTATGTGTCTATTCTTTGGGTATTGCTTGTCTGATTTTTTTGCTGTTGTGCAATTATGTAGTTTTCATCAACAGTTCCTTTATTATGATTTTGACGTGATTTTACCGATAGAAAAGTTCGGGAAGAACGATAGTTCACCGTAGCGTTCACGTTTTCACCGGCAAAAGAACGCTGTGTATATGATGCTCCGACGGTGCCGTTCAGCCCTTCATCGGGATTACGTTTCGTAATAATGTTTATCATTCCCCCGTTACCACCTGCATCATATCTGCTTGGCGGTGTGGTGATAACCTCTATGCTTGCCACATCATCCGACTGGAGTGTTTTCAGATATTGCATCAGATCATTCCCACTCAGATAAGACAACTTTCCATTCAGCATTATTTTGACACCGCTTTTTCCGATTATACCTATGGAATTTTCCGTGGCTTTGACCAATGGGGTCTGCTTTAACAAATCAAGAGCGTTACTCCCTTGCGATAGTGGGGTTGCTTCCACATCGAACACAAGCCTGTCCACATCACGCTTGATGACCGGCCGAGTCCCGACAACGACAACTTCTCCCAACATAGAGGCATCCGGCTGTAACTGAATCGTTCCTATATTATCCGCTGTTATCTCCAAATATTGGGGAGCATAACCTATATAGGATACGTTCAGATACTTCGCATCATGATGACGGGATATGCTAAAGGAGCCGGCATCGTCAGCAATAGTACCTGCAATGTAGGTAGAATCTGCTTTTAGAAGCACAATATTGGCAAATGATAATACTTGTTGTTTCTCGTCAACAACATTACCTGTGATGTTTTGTGCACATATTTTTAATGTACAAAAACAGATAATCGTTACTAATATGGTTCTTAAATTCATTTGTATTTTAATTATTTTTTTTCTTAAACTGCTGCAAAATTACTGCTAATAAAGTTTTCAACCAAGGGTAAAAGTTTTACGTAAAACTTTTTATTTCGCTAATATACAGTGTTTTACAAATAGCGGGGTAATGGAAAGTTTTACAAGGCCCTTCAAAGTTTTACATAGTGTCCCGAAGGGTCAAGGGGACAGGTACATTGGTTCACTCTTTAGGGTCGATGAACTTGTCCCCGATGATTCTCTGACACATGCAACACCACAATGCATGGAATCCTTTTGCTTTACAAATCGATTTTTCCTCATAGTATTTATCGCGTAAAAGAGAAAGATACCAAGATCTCTCTTCCTCGTAAAGAGTAGTCGTAGCTGAATTTATTTATACCAGAAAAAACAGTGTATGAATAACGCCTTGTATTCAAGAGGTTGTTTAAATCAATTCCTATTCTGTAATAGGAAAATTTGTAAGACATACCCAAGTCTAAAAGACAAATTGACTTTGAAACATTTTCCGATAATTCTTTCCACAAAATATCCGCTCCCATTTTTACTTGAAAGCCCTTGAATGGGAACAGGTTCAATTTCAGACAATGACTATGAGACATTAAACTATTTGCTATGTTTTCGTATTTTATATGGCTCGTTGTCATATTCCCGTCATAATCCAATTCAATGAATGACCACGGCTTGGTTATAATCTTTGTTAATATGGAATATGAATGGCTATAATTAAGCCGGATTATTTCGTCTTGCGATACAGAATTTCGTCCCCACATATATGCTCCACCCAAAGAAATCTTTGTGTTTATCGATGAAAACATCTTGGTTAGATTCAGCGTCCCTGTGAAGTTTTCCAAATTATTTGGATATGGTATTGATGAAACTTCAATAGATGAATCTGTAATATCACTGTTTGTGATTAGATTTGACCTTGAATTGTCATATATCAGGTCTGCATTGACAAACCACATATCCAAAGGCAGTTTAAAATCATAGTGAAGCATGGCGTTAAACGATCGGTTATATGATAATATGCCTGTCTTATATGATATATTCAGATTGTCAGTGCGAACTGGTGCTGTTAAAAAGTCCCCTATATCGCCAGTCCTGTTCAAATATGATATTTGAGACCTTAAGGTTGATGAGGGAGAGATAATCCAGTTAAAATATAAATATGGGCTAATAGTGAAACGGGAGTTTGTTTTTCTTACAGGCATGGAACCTTTGTTTTCCACATCGTTATATTCCCATTTCAAGTTAGCGGAAGCTCGCACAACATATTTTCTCATAGGATGGATATACTCATATAATGGGGCAAACCAAAGCTGTATATTATTGCCGACAGCATTATTGCTTGATGCCGGATTGTTAAGTTCGGATTTTATAACATTATTAGAATACAGGACAGAAAGTGGCATCCAGAATCTCGAATACTTATGCTCGCAAGCGGCTGAAAGTGTCTCCTTAGTTAAAAACCTGTGACTCTTTGCTGCCTGGACAAAACAATTTTCATCATTCTGATCCGTAACCTTAACGTATCCTTTGGGTGTTGAACCGTATTCTATACGGGAAGTTATGTTCCATCTTAAATTATTTGCGCGCCAACTGGAGGTAAAATCATTACGGATTTGGAAATCCTTAATGTTTTCATCCTGACTGAATTTTGAACCATCCAAAACGGAAGGGACCGCAATTTCCTTTATGCCGACATTACCGATAAATGTATTTGTCAGATACTTGTTACTGCTGTTCAATTTATATTCCAATGAAACGGTAGGACAATGCACTGCCGACATTGATGATTGTTCTTGATTGATATGCACTGATCCATTCTCACCATAATAATCTCTAAATGACAAATAATCATAGCGGGTTTTAGTATATGAATAACCGGCGTTGGCGCGAAATGTTGCATCCTCGCCAATTTTATTAAGCGTGTTTAAAGTGATAAAATAATCAGTCGGACTAATAAATCTATCTCGTTCAAGAGGTGGTGTTGACAGCCCTAAATCACCTAACAATTGTGTGGCTGAATATAGGGTTTCTTTCTCTTTATAATGGTCTGTATTAGCATTTTCAGCAAATTCGGTTATGTTCCCATATTTGGTGTTTAATATGGACTGAAATTTATTATTGAACATCATTCCTGCTCCAGACAATTGATACAACCAGTCATCAGCATATCCTCCTTTGACTTCGTATGAGCCAACTGGTCGAAATTTTGCCTTGGAATTGAGTTTAACATTGATTGCTACATTGTCGCTAAAAATCTCTTTATCCATCTTTACGGACTGATGATTGTTCAATATCTCTACATTTGTGACCGAAGATACAGGCAAATTGTCAGTGGCAACATTATATCTACCACCAAGCAGATCCATTCCCTCAATATAAAAATTTGATATTTCTTTACCCAGATATTTGATTTTGCCATTGTCGGATATGTCTATACCTGGCAAATTTCGCATTGCATCTTTCAAAGTGATGTCACCTTTTCCTGCAAATGCCGACAATCGATAAGAAACCGTGTCCCCTTGCAATAGAACAGATGGTGCTGTAACTACCACTTCTTTCAATTCAGTAGATTTTGATTTCAGTATGATTGTCATATTCGTAATGTCGTGGCTCGTTGTGACATTTTTTTTGCTTGCTCCATATCCAAGGCATTCTACTATCAGAGTCGCATCCAAGCGTTCTTTTTCGATGATATATTCAAAAAAACCATTTTCGTCGGTTATACGGAAATAAAGTATTTCTCCATCTTTATCAACAAGTTTCGTTGTTGCTACATCGATTGGCTCATTGTCTTCATTGACAACATGCCCGGATATAACAATCTCTGCACTAACAATATTAGCAAAAAGAGATAATGTTATGATAGCTAAAATACGTATTGACATCATATGGTATAATTGTCGTTATTCGTTCTCCAATGGGATATAAGGGTGAAGTCTCATTCTCAGTTGTATTCCATTAATTAAAATAGTAGATTCTGACGGATTATCACTATGTTTTCTTATTTCCATTTCTCCTATTGATTCAGGAGGAATGTTTCCAATAGGATTTTTTTCAAATTCGTTTTTAGTATGAATGAATTTTTCTCGGCTTGTCGTGATGCTACCTTTATTGTTTAATGGAGTTATATCTACAGAACTACTACGGAAAACGACAGCATTAAAATGATGTATTCCCTCAGAGTCTGTCGCGTCTAATATCAGGCCTGGTAATCCTGTAAGTTTCCATGGTCCATTTTGAGTGGGAATCTCAGGCGCATATTTTACAATCCATGTCCGCCCTCCATATTCCCCTTTCGCAATGCGACATGTGTATCCACAAATTGAATCTTCGCCTTCTTCCATTATCCACTTAACTGGATATCTGTTTTCCTCGTAATTGTAGAAATTCGGAGTAATTACGCTTTGAACTGTTATCTTTCCTTTTGGATTGTTTTGATATATAGTTTGATCAAAGAAAAAAACATTTCTTTGTTCACGAAGTTTATACGCAGTGATAATCTTATCTGTGCAATCAGTTTGCTTTACGGAATCTGTCTGGTATGAAGAATAATCATAGAATTTTCCAATTCCTGTTCCTATCTGCAACATACAGTAACCGACATCCTTATATTGTTTGTTGTTCTCATCTTGACTTGAGACGGTATATTCATATATACACTCATATAATGATTCTATATTTTGAGCTAATAGAGAATCTACGTTTAATACCAACACAAATACTACAATCAAATGTTTCATATCTCAATACTTTATAAACATATTTGAATTTAGATCGATTAACGTTGTTCCTGACAATCCATTGAATGGAGTGGCAAACGAATTTGACGATATGTAAATTTTCTTTAAACGTGGACATTTTGCAAAAGGATTTCCCTCAATTTCACATATTCCTTTAGGCAAAAACAATTCCTTAAGATGTTCACATCCATTAAAAGCACTATGACCGATATGTCTTATATTATCAGGCATATCAACGCTTTTCAAATTGACACATTTGAAAAAGACAAGCTTTGGAATACTTTCCAAAAATGGGGGAAGCTTTATTGAAGTAATATTGTTGCAATAAGCAAAAGCCCTGACACCTATGGTCGTAACTCCACTTGGTATTTCATTTATTGAAATATTACTGCATTTAACAAATGCGTTCTCATCAATTGACTTAAGTTCCTTGGGTAATTCGGACATTTTTAAGGAACTGCATTCCCAAAACGCACTTGCTCCAATGTGCTCTACAGAGTCCGGCATACATACCTTTGTTAGTCTTTTACAACCGATAAAAGCACCATTGCCAATTGTATGAATACTATGAGGTAAAATTATTTCCGTAATTGTAAGATTATAAGCAAATGCTTTTCGTCCAATAACTTTAATGTCCGACAACTCGTCAAATTTGCTCAAATCTAAGACTTGGTAATTTCCATTATATTTTAGCAAAGTGTCTTTGTTTTCAGATAGTTCCAGTACATCAAGGAGGTTGTCTCCTAACTGTTTTCCCAACATCGGCATTGAGATAAAGATACAGAATACGAATAGTGAGTATCTGATATTTTTTGCTATTGAACCCATATTGATAATTTTTTAATTGTATTTACTGAGTTAACACGTCAACCAACGAAACGCCAGTTGACAGCTTTATGCTATTTGTTTTTTGTTCTTAAACTGCTGCAAAATTACTGCTAATAAAGTAAGCGTCTCCACGATGACGTATTGCATATGTTATTGCGAAATAATGTAGAGTGTAGAGTGCCAGCAAAGCTGGCTTGTACAAAACGACACGAGCCGTCTTATGTCAACAAGCCAAACGTCTCCAACAAGACTGTCACTGTTATGACAGGCGACTATCGTAACTTGACAGTAGGGCATGTGATTACTTATGCCTCTTTATCCACATTGCTTACTTTATATTTATGTATTAAGTTCTTTTTCTTGAAATTTTCGTATGTATTACCCTCTATTGATTCGTTCTACCAATTCGTCTGGTGTAAGTATCTCC
>ERZ791617.841-NODE-841-length-15319-cov-5.10043_pt1 | contig 15319 bp, 15 predicted proteins | sample MGYA00510272_ERZ791617 | MGnify/ENA primary metagenome ERZ791617 (study PRJEB30046, sample SAMN00715200) | human gut metagenome | study: EMG produced TPA metagenomics assembly of the A metagenome-wide association study of gut microbiota in type 2...
ACGACTCATAAATCTACCCTTAATCGTGTATTGGATGATAGTTGCGGATTTTAGGTTATAGCCTTTTTTATTAAGGTAGTATCAACAGACATTACCGCTTGCTTTGGATTGGATTTTAGGGAAGTCCCTATAAAAAAAGAGCAAATACCCACTATTAACATACATACGATAATGAAAACGACATGGTATTTCTTCCATTCTACAGATATGGTGGCTCTTTCTGTTAGTCCTTGTTGATTCGGCTTCGATTTCCAATTATCATTAGGACAGCCACAGTTAGGGCATGACTGTATATCTTCTGAATATACTTCGCCACAATCGGGACATTTTACTTGGCTCATAGTCTGTATTGTTTAATGGTAAAGTTCTGTAGTCCTTGTTTTCAAAGACCACAGAACTATTGATTAATGATTTATCTTGCAAAATTGAAATCAACGGTTGCTGTTCCGTTGAATGTATAGGAATACTCGCCACCTGCCATTTTGAGGTTGTCGAATTTGATAGTCATATCATCTTTGCTCTTGTCGATAGATACAACTTTGGCAGAACCGCTCTTGTAAGTAAGGGTAGTGTACCAAGCATCGGAATCATCCTGTGCCATCAGCTCCAATGCCTTCTTAGAGAAATCATCACCTACTTTAGGCTTTGTTGAATCCGTGTAAGAGAATTGATAAAACCAACAGTCCTTAGTGTTGCCAACTTGATTAAATACCCCTACAGTAAATTCACCTTTACCTGCTTCCGCATCGAAACTTCCCTCTTGAACAACATATGTGTCAAGTTCGTAACTCTTACCATTGATTTGGATTGTGTTTGATGAAGAAGGATTATCATTATCATCATCATCGTCAGACGAACATCCTACCAATGTGAATGCACTTACAGACATCAACATTGCAATTAAAAGAAATAAATACTTTTTCATTTGAATGATAATTTAAAGTTTGATATTGAATTTTACACAATCTTCTGTTTATCTTTTTCTCCAAACAGTTCCTTCTATATCAATAATACAGCCTTTTGACCTATCAACAGTAAAATATACAGTTCCATTAGGGACTGCATTGATTTTAATCCTTGCTCTTGGTCCATTAATTGAAGTCACAACAGGTGCAAAAGTAGGGGTGTGATTACCATTGACATAGAATCCGTTGTATTTTATACTTATTCTCATTCCGTTTTGGTTATTGTAGAAATTGCCCGATGTGTAATTGATTACGTCTTGGTCTGAATCAAAAGACCTTGAATCACCATCAGATGAATACTCGTCAGAGGAATCAGAATATTCGCTACTACTTGATTTTGACATAGGCGTATTTTCGTCAAGCATAACTCTTTGGCTGTTTCTATCCAACAAGAAATAACTATATCCACCTGATTCTCTGTCATATATGATTTTGTCATTCTCTATTGTATACAGCCCGTCGTATGTTGTGCTACTTCCAAAAGTAACCCTTATATAGTCGCCATTGATATTAACAACAGCTTTACTATATTTTGCGTAGCCACTCCATGTGCCTTGTAGCCATGACAAGTCGTTTTGTTGGTCATATTTTTCTTTTTCTTGTTGCCATTTAAATTCGTCCTGTTTGAAATCATTGTTCTTCTCTTGTACAAGCTTGTAATCTTCACTTGTAAAGGTTTCATTACCTTTTAAGTCGATATACCCATATATGTATTCTGTATATGTGTTTTGCGACATATCTGAACTATCTTCAAAGGAACCGCTTGTCATTTCTAATCTCTTGTATGCAAGAGTTGCGACAACAACACCATCGTGCAACTCAACAATATCATTACCACGACTACTTTCACCGATTGATTCATATTTAGCAGGAACAACTATCTTCTTGGTCTTTACATTTTTGACACCGACTAATCCATCGTCATTTCTAAATATCTCATACTCCCATGTCGGTTTTTCGTCAGTTGATTCTATTGAGGAAGTTATCTTTTCACCCTTAGTGTTTATCGTACAGCCATAGTTCTTGTTATTTTCTAAATTAATCCAACATTCTCCATTGTGGAATTCAGGATATGGTTTGCCTTCGTTACTTGAGCCTCTGTTGATATAAAAGCCCTTTGGTAGATGGATTTTTATATTTCCATCTGTATTAATAAAGTAATGTCCTTTTTTGTTGCCTGCATAGGCAAGACCTTCGCTGAAGTTTCCACACTCTTCAAATTTGAATGGAATAGCAATCTCTCCTTTTTTATTGATAAATCCTTCTTTGCCATTCTTTCTTACAGAAGCAAGACCTTCAGAGAAATCGTTGGCATACTCATATATACAAGGTATGATTAATTCGCCTTTGGTGTTTACATATCCCCATTTGTCGTTTTTACATACAGCAGCCAATTCGTCATGAAATGAATTTACCATATCATAGATACAAGGAACAACTTCTTTTCCTTCTGTATTGATGGCTCCCCACTTCTCTCCATTTCGTACAGATGCAAAGCCATTTTCAAAGTCAAAAAGGCAGTTATACTTTCTAACAGCCTTACAGAACTCGGGAGTTAGCTTCACCATGGGCTCTTCATGCAAGGCTTCCTTGATAATATTCTCCTTGCTCATGGTGAAATATGCCACACCGCTACTGATTGCAAGAATAGCTATTACTGCAATCAATATCCACTTTCCGATTCGTCTTGGACGATTTGACGATTCTTCTACTTGGTCGTCATGTTCAACAGGACAACCACACTTAGGGCACGACTTCGCTTTGTCTGAAATCATTGCCCCACACTCCGTACATTGTATTAGTGCCATATCTGAATTGATTTAATTAATAATTAATCACCTTCTTCTCCCCAATGCTCAAAGCCTATGAATATTTTTCTTGACTTGTTTCCTCTTGCAAATACAGCTTCATAAGAATTCGAGTAAGTATCGTCATTCAATGTTCCATGAGTATTTAATATGTGAAGAGAATATGCAATATTATCAAGACTCCCTTTGAATATCAAACCACCATCATTAGCTACTTCTCCAATTACAGGAATCTCATAAATATTTTCGTAATCTGTTTCATTTTTGGTAGAACAATAACACATTAAACCTTGATAGGTCTGTGTACTATCGACATTGTATATCAGACTTATCCCCCTTGTAACAGTTCTTCCATTTTCTTCTTCAAAAACAGAATACCCCATGCCTCCTATTCTGACTAAAGAAGGGTCTACGGTTACTTTTGTATGCTCCGCATCAGACAGTTGCGTTACGCTGTCTTTAGATATACTATCGTTTGCAAATTGATTGTTGTTTTTTGTATTCCTTCCAAAATAGAATAATAAAATAGCATCAATGCACAATAAAAGAACTGTACCTATGCGAATAGCTGCATTCTTGAATTTTCTTTTAGTCTTTATCGGGTAACCACAATTATGACAAAACGCGACATTTGACGGTATCTGCTCCCCACATTCTTTACATTTTATTATTTTCATTTGCACTTAATATCAGCTTTGATCTTTTGTTCACACTTAGTTAATTCTTGCATATCTTTTGCCGTAAATGTAGAATTACCATATTCGTCTACATATCCAAATTTCCAATAAATTTCCTCAGAAGGTAAATCCATTCGACTTCCACGCCAAATGCCTACAAGTGCAACTCCGTCATGAAAGCCTGTTATCAGTGTGTAGATGGCAGGTACTACGATTTCCCCCTTTTTGTTTTTTAATCCAATTACATGCTCTGAATAGTCGTAGTCTTTATCGTATTTTATTTCTTTCGAATATGGAATGTATTTGTTCGGTTCGTCAATGGGATTACATGCGATAAGCCATGATAGATTCTGATTATTACTTGGCACCCTTTCAAAACATAAATATTTGTCTTCTTTTGTTGCATATTTCAAGGTGTATTGATAGGGGGTGTTTGAAACGTTTCCTTCTTTATCTATACAAATAAAGTCACATTCGCTTGCTGACGGATCAAATAAATGAATTGTTGATGAACCTGGATATATTAATGTACAAAACCCATTAATGAAACAAGGCAACCTAAAACAGCTAAAATCGTCAAATACCAATCCGTCACTGTTCCAAACACCTCCGTATGGTGTCATATTCACATTGTCCCCAGAAAGATAGCCATCTTCTACAAAGCATTCAGCTCTAGAGCCAAACTTGAATCCTTTATCCAAAACAACTTCATTGTTTTTATTGATGAATTTTACTCCATTTTCATCATCAGAAGGAACACAAGCTAATCCTTCCGAAAAGCATCCGACATGGCGATTATACATACAAGGTATAACCTCATTACCCTCAGTATCAATATATCCCCAAAGCGAATCGTCTCGACATACAGCAGCCATACCATCATGGAATATGTCTAATTCCGTGTATTTCTGAATTCTTTCAATAAACTCTTGTGTAATTTTTACAGTCTGCGACTGTGCATGAATTCCAAAAGATAAGATAACCATCAGTACAATCAAATGCTTCCTCATATTGAACTTAAGTATAAGCAATATGCCCTAATATTGCGAGTTTAACATCTTGGATAGTTATAGGCATAAAATAGAAAGCAGGGCTACCATACTCCTTTATCCTCGATGTAGGGTTGGACTTCCCGTAGAATGGATAAGGAGAATGAACAACCCTGCTTGGAGGTATTTCGTGAGATACGAATACACACCAAGAGAGCGTCCGTTCCCAATATTCCGATTCTACTTTGTAAGTGTCCAATTTACATCGACGGAATAAAGCGAAGTACGCTTTCTAATAATATGTCTATCACAAAGCCCATTTTGGCAATATGACATTGCAAAGATAGTCAATTTCCATGAGACTAAAGAATTTCTCTTGATGAATTTGCTGTTTGCTATCTGTATTTAGATTTTTTCTACTTTATGTCCGTATTTTGTTTTGCTTCCGTATCAAAATAACCTTTTAGATTTGATTGATACATTTGGGATAGCGTATCAATACCTATTAGAAAGATTAAATTGATACACTTGATTGTTTGATACAGTTGGATGGTTTTTCCATTTTCAACAATAACATAAAAGTAAAAGAACATAGACGTTATCATTTGAAAATGGAAAATCAGATTAGTTATTCTATTGGCTTTTTGTAAGGCCTTCTCGGAATGTTATTCCTGTCACAAAACTCATATAATCTACTCAAGCCTATCTTTATTCCATTTGCTTTGAGCATAGCAAGATTATCTTTCACAGACAGACTGCAATCATAGAGGTTGCCAATCTCTTCGTCCTTCAACTTGCGCCTGACGATTCCAACCATCGACTTGGGCTTGATGCCTCTTTCAGAACAATACAGTTTATCTACTTTGAACTTACTCGGCTTACGTTTCGTCTTTATGTTTATCTTTTCGTATTCTATATTTAGGGCATTGTTGGCAATCCTCATTAGCTCTTGATTATTCAGAGTGTTGTCTGAGTTATCATAATACCATTGCCGTTCAGCAACCAAATTATATAATAGGTGTTCAAATGTGATGGTTGGGAAAATCTTTCTGCGTATGAGTGCAGACACAAACAAGCATTTCCTCCTATTGTCGCCATCCCTCTTTATCTTTACAACCGATACTTTGCGAATATCACCACTATTGCTTGTTACGACATCTTGATACCAACTTCGATATATCTCTTGATAGTTTTCGGGTATCAACGCATAACCGTTATTATATGTTAGCTCGGAATGGTCAAAATAGCAGTATTGCTCTCGGTACTTGATAATCAAGTCAGAAGGTGGAATTTCAAAGAGGTCGTTAATGAAATCCTTATCCTTTATAGGATAGACATATTCATTACTGTTTGCAGATTCCTTTACTGACCTGTTTTCATGGTGGGCTGATTCAACAAGTGAAGCTCCAAAATCTGATAAAGTATAAACTTTGTCTGTAGAATACACTTCACACCTTGGCGTTCCGTTGCCATTCATATATTGTGCAGGTCTTGCTCCACACGAATCTTGGTCGGGGTAAGTAGGGTAATCTTTGCGTATTTCCTTTATGATGCCTTTGTATGTTGAGGCTAAGGTTTCAGTATTTGGTATATCCTCATTAAATACATAACAAAGGCGAAAGCGATACTTGTTACCCTTACTTGTACAAAGATTGCTCGGTGTTGTATAGTATATAGTAGGCTTCTTCGATAACCCATAGACAAATTGTTTCATTTCCATGTTGAAATCATCAACGTCAACAAACACTACATTAGCTCTGTCGAAATTATCATTTTTCTTCTCGTATATTTTAAAGGTGTCGGCTTTTGTTGTAAACCAATGGCAAAAGCAATATCCATCTTTGATGTGTTTTGTAAAGTCCTCAATACTTATAGAGGAACGTTTAAAACAAAGTTTCTTTATGTCTATACTCTCTTTGGTTGCATAGTGTTCGAGAGATAGACTTAGTTTTAATGCTATCACGTTTCATAATCGTAATATCATTATTTTGTTGGACAGGGTTTCGCCTGTCCCTTTTAGTTTTATCTTGGCTCTACATAGCCTATTCTGTTTACTGTCTAAGATAGTTCCTATCTGTTCGTCTTGGAGTCTTTGGATGGTGGTGGTCTCTTTCTGTTTCTCTTCATATTTTATATGGTTTTATTTCTATCATTTATTCTCATGTTGCAAACATACTACTTGAGAGACTACTATTGCAAAATTGAATATTAAAAAATCTAAAGACTTGAAAGAAAAGGCATTTTGTATACCGGAAAATTTTCTAAAAGATGCACGGCAACCCCTTGTAGTCGATGCCTCGCTCCCTCTATAGGGGATATACAAAGGTGGGATACGGACGGAGTACTCCCCTTAACTTCATTATATACAGTGCTTTGTACTTGTCTAAGTAGTAGAAACTGATGCTGAACATTTACACCTTATTTATATAGTGGGCATCCACGTTTGTCACGTTGTTGTTTTAAAACCCTGTATATTTACACCTTATTATATATATAAGGGCTGCTGTTGTTTGTCTTTGTTGAGGCTTAAAATCAATTGATTTTTAGTAGAATAAATCTTGTAAGTAGCTGATTGCCACGGAGGTGTGCGATGCTTGTGCTGTCCCCGATAAATATCCCCGACAATAGCTAACTCTCTGAATATCAGATGTAGAGTATAATTGAGTGGGAATAATTGATATACACCTATATATATATAATAGGAGGAACCAGAAATGGCTTTCCTCCTATTTTCATACACAGCCAACCATAGGAATTGAAAGAGGGCAAATGAATCGGTTATGTTCATTTGCCCTCTTTACTGTTTCATAATTCAGTTTTTATATCGTATTTTTGTATTGGTGCCATTGCGTTGTGTATCTTTTGCAAAGATAATGCAAGGCGAGAGCAGAATCACCAAGCATGCTTGGATGTTATGCCGAGCCGAAGCTTATCTTATGCAAAGATAAAACTAAATTACCAAAGCCACAAACGGAAATATGTCCGTTTTGGTTTATTCGTCGCTATACGAGGTTTAACATGTCAAAATTAAGGGATAAACGTAAAAAATAATTTGAGAAGAAAAAAAAAGTAAAACAATTAACTGCAAGTTTTTTGCACATTAAAAGATTTTACGTAAATTTGTAAATGATTATGTTGAACAGTAATAAACCGACAAATACAATCAAAATACAAGAAGCATGGAGAACCGCTACATGAAATATGTAAACTACATTATATCAGTCATCTGCATGACCATTATTGTTGCATGCGGACGACATGGCGGCTTTTACGATGAATACAACGACACCGACTCTACACGTGTCAAGAAGCTTATAGCCATTGACGACTCCATATACAAATCTGCTCCATCTGCAAAAGCCATCATCTGGAAAGGCATGAAGCAGGCAAAGGACAGTATTGAATGGTGCGAATATGCTGTAAGAATGACAAAGCTATACATCACGGAAAACAAATCAGACTCAATAATTCCATATATAAACAAAATAAAAGCGTATATAAGCCAACAGCCTGCTACCCCTCGCAACAACAACATCTATGGTCTGGCACTTGAATATGAGGCGGGATGGAGACAACTTTTATATAATGACATCAATATTGCAAGAAATCTTCACAAGAAAGCATACGACAAGATCATGCAAAGCGACAACAAAAGCATTGCATCCGACATTATGGCAAACCTTGCCGACTGCAACTATCTATGCAACGACCTGCCAAAAGCAGCATCATACTACAGGAGAGCATTGTTTCTTGTAGACTCACTGCAATTGCCGAAGAACAAGAACCTTACTCTATATATGGGACTTTCAAGAATCTACGAAAGTCTTGGTGACCTGAATGAGGCTTTGCGCTTTTACAAGCAGACGGAAAAATATCTTGACCAGATGCCACAGAACATGCAAGTGTTTTTCCTGAGCAGTTTCGGAAGCTATTATTACAAGACCAGAGATTACAAGAAATCAATACAGTATTTCAACCGCATGGAGAAATACGTGAGAAAGACTGAAGGAGACGATTGCCTGGACATGGCGTTGTGCAGAATTAATTCAGCCGACGTATATCTAAACCTTAATAATCTGGATAAAGCCAAAGAATATCTTCATCTGGCAGAACCCGTATTCAAGAAGAACGCAATAAATATAGGTATCTACTATGCCAACACCATAAAGATAGGCATTCTATTAAAGGAAAAGAAATATGCCGAGATAAAAGAAATACTCGACAACGAACACGCAGACGAAGACTCTATGGAGTTTATGATGCAGAAAATACGAAACACCTATCTCAGAGATTACTATGTGGCAACAGGAAATCCGGCGGCAGCACTTGCAAACAAAATATATGAAGACGAGAAGAACGATTCTGTAGCCAAAAGCAACTCATACATGAGGGCATCGGAAGTGATACAGAGATTCAGCGAAGACACTCTTGCACTGCACCACGATATCGTAATGGCTGAAAAAGAACGTAAGGCAAGCGAGGCGAAAACAACGATTACCATTCTTACTGCAAGCATTCTGATTCTTACTCTTATATTTGTACTCTGGTGGATGTACACAAGAAAGAAGCAAGTGTCGACACAAATGGAACGTTTCATATTACGACTTGAAAACACACGCAACAGAATTTCGCCGCACTTTATCTTCAATGTCCTCAACAACAGAATATATACGGCAGGACAAAAAGAGAAAGACGAACTCATGTCGCTTGCTAAGTTGATACGTAAATCGCTCGATATTTCACGAGACACTTTTATCTCTCTGAACGAGGAACTCGATTTCGTAAAGAACTATATAGAGGTACAGAGCTATATCCTGCGACCAGACTTCAAGTTTACACTTAACATACAACCGGGGATAGAAAACATACTCATACCATCCATGTCCATACAGATATTAGCGGAAAATGCAATAAAACATGGATTAAAGGGACTTGAGCGTCAACAAAACCTTACCATCACCGTCATTAAAGAAAATGACATTACAACTATCACGGTAGAAGACAATGGCAGAGGATTTGACAGTACCAAAGGCTCAGGCAACGGACTCGGCATGAATATCATTCGACAGACCATTGCTGCAGTAAACAAAAGAAGCAAAAAAGCGAAGATGGATATGGATGTTCATAACATAAAAGACAATGAAGGAAATGTTTCCGGATGCAGAATAGCCATAACTATAAAGGGGAAAATAAATCCACACAGATTTTGATTCAAAATGAAAGCAATAATAATAGACGACGACAAGAATGCCATCAAGGATTTAACTGAAAAGCTGACGGCATACAACGATATCGAAGTCGTAGCAACAGCATCGAGCGCTACCTACGGCATCAATCTGCTCAAAGCAGACATCCCTGATGTAATATTCCTTGATGTGGAAATGCCGGAGATGAGCGGTATTGACTTTCTGCAGGAAATGGAAAATATGAATGTATGGTGCAGAGTGGTTGTAACTACTTCTTACAGCATACACATGCTGCCAGCCTTCCGCCATGACGCTTTCGACTTCATGACCAAACCTGTCAATCCGAAGGAACTTGACACTGTTATGGACCACCTTAGAAAAGACATTATCACCCCTAAAAGAACACCTGTAAACGAGGCGCAAAGCGGCAACGGGTTCATGATTTGCTATACCAACACGGAAGACTTCCAACTTGTCAACATCTCAACAATAGGTCTGTTCAGATATAATGGTGATTTGCGTTCATGGGAAGTGGTCATTGCAAATCAAGATACACCGGTAAAGCTGAAACGCGATGTTACAAACAAGGATTTGTTATCATTAGACAATAGGTTCGTACAAGTAAACCAGAAGTTCATCATAAACATAAACTGTCTGCTGAAAGTTCGTGACAACTATTGCTATTTCAATCCCCCTTTCGATGATGTCGACTACGTAAAAGTGGGCAGAATGTATCGCAAGAGACTTGTTGACTTATTCGTTTCCTTCTGACAAACGAACAAGTCATATCATTCCAACATTCTCTCAAGCGCAGGAACCGTTATTTTATTCTTCTGCAGTTCTATCAGCCCCTCTGCCTGCATTGCCCTTAGTTCTCTTGATACATTAAGCCGGCTTTCTGCAATCTCCTTTCCCAAGCGTACCATTCCTATATTCAGCACTTTGCTACCTGCCGGCCGCAAGCATCTGCTTTCAATGAACATAAATATCTTACGCCTTATGGCTGACGGCTTGCTACGCCAAGGCTGTCGTTGATTCTTCTGTATCATCGTACACAATATGTTCATCAAGTTCAGTCTGAACACTTTCGACAGACTGACAAGAGACTCCACATCACCCTTTGATATAGCAAGAATCTGACAGTCAGAAACAGCTTTATAATTACAAGAATAATGCTGTGAAAGACCAAACAGACGTTCCGTCTGTAACATACACGGCACATTGAGCATCTCCTCTATACTGTATCCTCTGTCATCAGACATTGTCTCCGCACATACACTTCCACGAATTATAAACCTCAACTTATCCACCCTCTGTCCCTCTGCCATTATCAATTCTCCGGCCTTGACCTTTGAGAAGTCCAAGCGGACTTTCTCAATTACATGGTCAAGTTCCGAAACGCTCATTCCCTGAAACAGCGGAAGATGAGCAAGAAGTCCATAAGAGTTGTATTCTGCATTCATAATTCACATGCGTGTTTACTGCACAGATAAACAATCGTTTATTTCAGATATTTACCCTTCATTGAAGGAGAGAACCAAACGGCATTCTTTCCCTGATTGTCAGAATAGATAAAATATGCCATCAGTTCCGGATGCTTGTCAAGCACTTTCTTTGCCTTATCAAGTCCCATCACCATAAATGATGTTGCATAAGCATCTGCCGTGGCACAGTTATCAGCAAGCACCGTGGCAGAAAGAATGTTATGCTGCACCGGACAGCCTGTCTTCGGATCTATAGTATGAGCATACTTCTTACCATTTTTATAATAGAAATTCCTGTAGTTACCGCTTGTAGCCATAGCCTTGTCGGTAACATTAAGCACCGTCTGGTTTTCTTCACTCACACTGAGAGAATCATCAACAGGCTTGGTAACACCTATTTTCCAAGGCACCCTTTCCATATTAACGCCACAGGTGACTATCTCTCCACCGATATTAACCATGTAATTCTTAACACCGTGCGACTGCAGGAATTTGGCAACGACATCACAGCCGAAGCCTTTTGCTATAGCACTACAGTCGAGCATCGTGGCAGGATTCTTCTTCACCACTCTCCTACCCTCCATAGCAACCTTATGAAAACCGACAATGTTACGCAAGCTGTCAAGCTGTTTCCTTGTCGGCATCTTGCCACTCTTAAAGCCAAACCCCCAGGCGTTTACCATAGGAGCGACGGTAATATCAAATGCACCATCTGTCTCTGAAGATATTTTCTCTGCGAGGTTGAACACCTCTGCAAACATATCATCCACTTCAACGTTCTCGTTTCTGTTAACTTTCGATATTACGGATTTCGGATTGAATGGCGACAGGGAATTATCCACCTTCTTCAATTCCGCCTCTATGTCTTTCTGATAATCCTTGTCCGACTGATATGTAATCTGATACATTGTGCCAAAGACGAAGCCACGGTTATCCTGGAACGGCACATTACGCTGCTTTGAAACTACCATTACCGTGCCTATGACAATAACAGACAATATGGCAAGCTTCAGTAATTTTCCTTTTTTCTTCATTATTAATATAGATTATCCCCTTACGGGAGTTTTTAAGTTCTTATATATTATAATATTATATATCTAACGACACATTAAACAGCACCCCAAAAGCGGATGTTCCCGTCTCGCCATATCCAGGCACATACCACGACTTACCAAGAGGCCCTTCACTGGCAGAAAGCCTTTGCTTGTATCTTACACTCCATCCAAGATGAATCGGTCCTACAAGCTTCACGTCCACCCCTGCTCCTACTTCGAGCCAATGGTAGGTACACTTCACATCGTTTGCCACATAAGACGTTGTTCCTCCCCATACAGGATCTTCAACACCTGGCGAAGACAAGTCGTATTTATAAGAGGTGAAACCATAGCGTGCACCGACAAGCAGCCGATAAATGTCATGCTTGTTCTTGAGAACATTGAAATCAGCACCCACTCTGAAGAATGGAGCACTTGTCTTGTACGTCAGCTGTGTGGTTTCTTCCGTATGGTCAGCCTTGCCGTATCCCACCTCAACTACAGGAAAATACTTGTCCTTGAAATTAAGATGAAAGGCAGCTTCATATTGTCCATAATCTCCCACTGCCATCATCACCGGACCTACCAGATCTGCCGACACAGAGAATCCCCGAAACAACGGAATGCTGTCGACTACCGCCACAGCCTTCTTGTTGCCGCTGCGGCTCTGTGCAGCAGCAGGCATTACCGCCAACAGGATGAGCGACACACTAATTACGAGGCGTGAAATAGATATAGAAGTTATTCTTGGATGTGTCATAATTTACTTCGTGATTTTTTACTACTACGGAGTCAATGGCATGATGCGTTGTAGAGACATCCGTTATATTATGGAAATATGATGGTGCACAATCCGTTGACTCGAAATGCATACGACTATCCTTGCTTACCACAATAGTATCAACCGACAATGTCGTTTCTGCAGCAAGCTCCACAAAGAAGGAATCGCGTGGCTGAGCATTGCTTATCGGCAAAGAAATGCTGGTTATGTTCTCGTCTTTATTCACAAGAACAGAATCGCTGCCATCCGTACGGTTTGTCGAAATTGTGGTATAAAGTTTCAGCGTGTCAACCTCTCCATCTGGCGTACGCAAAGAATAACGGGTATAGACCCTGTTGTTAAGCGGGCAGTCGATAGACGAACATGCCACGGCCGACAATATTGCCACCACAACACAAAACGCCCCGAAAGTAAAGGAGCAGTATCTTAGAACCGTGCTAAATGTTGTTTTCAACTTATACTTGTTTAATGCTTATTCTTAGAATTCATTCTCAATCTGATAGTCGTTCCTTGTAGAGGAACTACGGCTGATGAGGTCGCCGAGGAAGCCAGCCAGGAAGAGCTGTGTTCCAATCATCATCATCGTCAGCGCTATATAGAAATAAGGAGACGAGGTGACGAGTCTTTGCGGTATTCCATTGGCAAGACACCAAAGCTTGTCAACACCCAAACCGAAAGCCGAAAGGAAACCAATCACAAACATCAATGTGCCGAGGAATCCGAACACATGCATCGGCTTTCTGCCGAAGCTGCTCAAGAACCATAAGGTGATAAGGTCAAGATAACCGTTGAAGAAGCGGTTCCATCCCATGAACTTCGACTTGCCGAACTTTCTTGCCTGATGATGTACCGGCTTCTCTCCTATCTTGTCAAAGCCAGCATTCTTTGCGAGATAAGGAATATAGCGGTGCATCTCACCATACACCTCTATGTTCTTCACTACATCACGGCGATAAGCCTTCAGTCCGCAATTGAAATCATGCAGATTATGAATACCGCTCACCTTGCGTGCCGTAGCATTAAACAGTTTCGTCGGTATAGTCTTCGACAACGGGTCTCCCTGCTTTCTGTTCTGCTTATAGCCGGAAACGAGGTCATAACCGTCCTCCTTTATCATTCGATACAGTTCCGGAATCTCGTCAGGAGAATCCTGCAAATCCGCATCCATCGTTATCACCACATCTCCCTGTGCCTTCTTGAAACCACAGAAGAGCGCCGGACTCTTTCCGTAGTTACGGCGGAACTTTATTCCTTTCACTTCAGGATGATTTTTTCCCAGTTCCTGTATCACGTTCCAGGAATTGTCCGTAGAGCCGTCATTCACGAAAACAACTTCAAACGTGAAACCCTTGCTCTTCATAACACGCTCAATCCAAGCATACAGCTCTGGCAGAGACTCATCCTCATTATATAGAGGGATTACTACTGATATATCCATAATTATCTGTTATTCTATTTCTGTTTCCTTAATTATCTTTATGCGTCTACGCCCTTACCCTTCTGACAATTGCCGCCACGGGCACACTAATCAATATGCCGACTATTACATTGACAGTCAGAAACTGGTACGCTATCTCTATCGGACGCATGGTCGTCATCGTATTCTGCAATATTGCTATCAGCTGCTTTGCCTCGACGCCATACACTTCTTTTACCACCGAAGCATATTCCGGAGTTGAAAGCATAGAGATATACTGGTTGATGATATAGCCGTGGTCCATGAACTGGAAATAAAGATACTGCGCCACAGCCATAAGCAAGACGGAATGGAAGAATGTCTGCACGCAATAAAGCATTGCCTTGCCGAAACTTATCTCCCCTCCGATAATATTATCGCGAAACTTTCTCGCCCTGACAACAAGAACGCCTACCGATACTATTGCCAGCGCAACAGCCACGAAACTTAAAACCGGAACTTGAAATTCACCAACAAAGCAAAAGAAACTTGCTATCCACATCGCACCAATTATAGCACCGTCCACACGGGAGTGAGCTGAAAAATATTTATAGTCGTCGTTTGTTGCCATTATCATTCATATATTCAATTAATGGAAATCGTTTTTTGTTCACCTTATTATATTATTATAAATACGGTGCAAAATTACTTATTTTATATCACATATATACTCAGCAAATACATTTTTTTGATTTTTATTGCTAAAAACTTTGTAGAGTTTAGAAAAAACGCTACCTTTGCACCCGCATTTAACAATAAGACGGGTAAGTCTTGTACGGCCAGCTCCCTTCGAATCCTCCAGGACGGGAACGTAGCAAAGGTAGTTGGTTGTAGCGACGCGATACAAGTAGCTTGCCCACCCGCCTCTTTAGCTCAGTTGGCCAGAGCACGTGATTTGTAATCTCGGGGTCGTTGGTTCGAATCCGACAAGAGGCTCAA
>ERZ791617.847-NODE-847-length-15242-cov-3.80753_pt1 | contig 15242 bp, 10 predicted proteins | sample MGYA00510272_ERZ791617 | MGnify/ENA primary metagenome ERZ791617 (study PRJEB30046, sample SAMN00715200) | human gut metagenome | study: EMG produced TPA metagenomics assembly of the A metagenome-wide association study of gut microbiota in type 2...
ACTGGCGGTAACGCCCTGAAGTTCTATGCCAGCGTGCGCCTCGACATCCGCCGTGTGACAGCAATCAAGGACGGCGACCAGGTCATCGGAAACATGACCCGCGTAAAGGTGGTGAAGAACAAGGTAGCACCTCCATTCCGCAAGGCAGAATTTGAAATCACGTTCGGTGAGGGAATCTCCAAACTTGGCGAGATCCTCGACCTCGGTGTGGAGTACGGCATAATACAGAAGAACGGATCATGGTACTCCTACAACGGCAGCCGTCTGTCACAAGGCCGCGACACCTGCAAGGCTCTGCTCAAAGACAATCCAGAACTCTGCGAAGAACTTGAGGGAAAGATTATGGAGAAGCTGAAAGACAACAAATAACTCCATACATAGACTAACAGCTTCTACAAAGGACGAAGCATGACAAATAAAAATCGCATTAAGACAATCTGTTTCTTAATGCGATTTTTATATTTACGACGAATAGACACTACCCTCGTAACCGATACAACTCCACATTTGCCATTCAAATGCGAAAGTCTATTACATCTTCACCTTTCTGTTCATCGTCCTTCCGTCAGCATACTGCATCTTCACGATATTGATGCCAGACTGCGGAGCATTGAGCTTTGTGCCGTTTATATTATAATAGGTGATGCTGACAGGTTGCTCTCCATTACCATTCAACTCATCTATTCCGTCGGTAGTGGAAGATATGTCGAGCGTCGCTCCTGCGCCATTCTCCTCGTTCGCCACTACCTCCTGCACAAGACTACTGTCATAAGCCTTCAACGTATAATGGTCTGACGGAATAAAATACTCCGCACTGCCCGACTTGCCTTGGAAGTCCTTTGCGTTTAAGTTGCCCACAGTAGTTATGTTGTAGTCCTTCTTGCTGCCGCTTGTAGCATAATTTTTCCACGGAGTTTTCTTTGTCGCTGTGCTTGTGAAAGCGCATCCCTCCACATACACATTTGACTTGTATCCGTAGCCGATGCAGTAGTGAGCATTGGAGCTTGAGTAGAGACAGTTCTGAATATGTACTTGTCCGAATCTCACACGTGGCATGCGCTCCGAACATCCTTCGTCCCACCAGCAGTTTACAAACGTGGTGCGCAAGTGTCCGTTGTCTTCCGTACGGCTGTCGCTGTTGCCCCACAGATTGCAGTTGCGGTGGTCGTTAGCCCCTCCGCTGCCACCAGCCCAAGGTTCGATGAGATAGCGGAAACGGCACCATGTAACACAAATATTGTCGGAACCATTCACGCAGTCGAAGTTTCCGTCCACGCCGTCCTGGAAGTCGCAGTGGTCCACCCATATATATGTAGAGCCTGCAATTGTGAGGTTGTCGTTGCCGTCAATGTCGTAAGCTCCGGCACTCTTGAAGCTGAGGTTTCTCAGAATGATGTTCTTGCACGAAGATAGCTGCAGGATACCCGTCTCACTCCCTTTCGACGAATGTTTTGAGTTTACGAGAGCCGAGCCTTTCATTCCAATAACCGTCTTGTTCTGTGCATTCTTCACATTGTTCAAACCGGAGAACTCAATCTCGCCCTCCACATAGATAATCTTCTTGTCTGTTCCCTTCAGGGCGTTCATCAATTCGGTTCTGTTTTTCACCGTAACCGTAGTACCGCCTTCTCCACCGGTTACGCTACCTCCTACGGTAGCCCATCCCAAAGGAGCATTCTGGTCATAAGGCGAGAGATTGTCTTTCCAGTCGGCATGCGCCGCCACAGAGTGCATCGCAACGAAAGCTGCGACAACGGTCTTCAATAATACTGATTTTTTCATTTCTTCAATTATATTATTTTCTCTATAAGGAGATATCTGTCCTGTCACGTAATCAGTTTCTCTCCTCTACATTCTTCAATTCGCCGCCCATATTTATTGCCTCCAATAGCTTCACGGCATCCACATACTGCGCAATACCCTCTGCCACCTGCTTGGCATCGCGCATGGCAAGCACTACGGTTGACGGACGGTTCACCACATCGCCTCCTGCAAACACGCCCTTGCGGGTGGTCATTCCGTATGGTTTCTCACGAGTCAACACATAGCCACGGTCGTCAACATCGATGCCTGTGGTAGTCGAGACGATGCGGCTTGCCGGAGCGGAACCTACTGCCATTATCACGATGTCGGCGTTCTCTGTACGGCGTTCGCCGCTGTTGGTTTCTATAACAACTTCGTTGAGCGTGCCTTCGTTGTCATGGATTTCCACGATGCTCGACTCCCAGTTGAACTTAACGCCCTCTTCCACCGCCTCTTCATACTCAGAGCGCAGTGCACTCATATCGTTTATCGTACGGTGATAAACCACCTGCACGTCGCTTGCTCCCATTCGCACCGCCGTTCTTGCAGCATCCATAGCTGTGTTTCCGCAACCTATCACGAAGACGCGTTTGCCCTCGTTCACCACCACTTCGTCGCGGCTTAGGTTGCCCTCGTTGTAAAGGCTCACGCGGCGCAGAAACCATATAGCCTGTCTTACGCCCTTCAGGTTGCAACCCGGAATGTTAAGTTTCTTAGGCTTTCCAGTACCGGTGCCCATGAAGATAGCGTCAAAGCCAAGTTCGAAGAGTTTATCTACGGTAAGGTTGTCCTTGCCCACAGTAGTATTGCAGTGGAACACTACTCCAAGCTCCTCAATCTTCTTAATCTCTCGACGCACGATATCCTTCGGCAGTCTGTATTCCGGTATGCCGAACATCAGCACGCCTCCCGGTTCCGGTTCCATCTCAAAGATTTCGACGTTGAATCCCTGTCGTGCCAAGTCACCGGCGATAGTCAGTCCTGCCGGTCCCGAACCAATCACGGCAACCTTTCCTCTTGTTTTCGGCAGGAGCTTCTCACGTATGAGTCCCATGTCGCCGTCGAAGTCAGCTATGAAGCGCTCCAGTTTGCCCACATGTATGCCGTGGCCTTTCTTTGCCAACACGCAATGACCTTCACACTGCTTCTCGTGTGGACACACGCGTCCGCATACTGCCGGCAGGTTGCTCTTGTTGTTTATTATATTCATAGCATTGCCGAGGTTTCCCATCGACAGCTCGTGAATCCAGTCAGGTATGTCATGGCTTATAGGGCAGCCTTTCTTACACTGTGGCACTTTGCAATGCAGACAGCGTTTTGCTTCCTCTATAGCCTCAAGCATGGTGTAGCTTCCGTTTACTTCTTGAAATAATTTATTCTCTTGTTCCATTTCTGTCAATACCTTAATAAATGATAGTAAATTAATTTTTCTGAGTGCAAAGTTACAGTAATATACTGCAAACGCCAAAAATCAGGTATCCAAAGTCTGTAAAATCACAAAAAAGCCTGTCTGCCTTATATTCAAGAATGCGAGACAGACAGGCAATGCGATTAGAATGAAGCAAATCGGCAGTTTGTGAGTTTCACTCCAGCCCCCGCTTCAATATCCTTGTCTTTCTTTGTATAGAAGAAAGTAGAATTGTCGATAGTAATGTTCTTCAGACATTCGTAGCCCGGTAGGCCATGTGCGCTGATAGCGGTCTTGGCACCACGACAGGTAACATTGCTGATATGTATGTCGCTCCATTCCGGTACACATTCAGCGTTTTTCGGCACTACCACTTCGCCTTTATCATCCTTTACGCTGTATTTCTTGTCGGCATACGAACATTCGAAGATTATAGCCTCGTCCTTTATGTCGGTCATAACAATGTCGCTGATGTAAATGCCTTCAGTCTTTCCGCCTCGTCCCACGCCGCTTTTGAAGCGCAGTCCTGTGTCGGTTCCCGAGAAGCGGTTGTGGCGCACCACGATGTTCTTCATTCCGTTTGAGTATTCAGAACCTATCACGAAGCCTCCATGAGCATGATAAACGGTATTGTCCTGTATCAGGATGTTCTCGCATGGTCCGTCTGGAGCAGCCTTCTTTCCTGCTCCACCCTTCATGCAGATGCCGTCGTCGCCGGCATCGATGGTGTTATTTACGAGCAGCACCTCACGGCAGCAGCTGATATCGAGTGCATCACCGTTCTGTGCGTTCCACGGACAGCGTATGGTCACTCCGTCCACAATGACGTTTGTGCAACGTGTTGGTATAAGGTGAAACTTGGGAGAGTTCTGTATCGTCACGCCACTAACAAGCACCCTGTCGCAATCGGTAAATCTTATAAGGTGGGTTCTCATTGCCTCCTGTGCCTCCGGTGTTGCAGCCAGGTTCTCGAAATGTTTCAAGTTGAACGGGAACCAGAGCTTTCCGCCTTCGGTCTCCGTGCCGCCCATTCCAGTGAACTCCTTCCACTCCACGTCGCTCACCTTGGAGCGTTTTACAGGGCGCCACATGGCTCCGTTGCCGTCAATAGTGCCTTCGCCCGTAATGCTCACGTTCTTTCTTTTGCTGGCGCTAATCAGCGGCGAGCATTTCTTGTCCTTCACACCATTCTTCACCTTGAAGTGCTGCGTACGGTCGGGAGTAGCCATCAGTATGGCATTCTTCTCCAGATGCAGGTCGATGTTGTCCTTCAGCGAGATAAGTCCAGTAAGCCATACTCCCTCGGGCACCACAAGATGTCCGCCACCCTTATTGTCGAGCGCCTTGATGGCTTTTGCAAAAGCCTCGGTATTGAGAGTCAGTCCATCGCCTACCCCACCGAAATCCTTGATATTAACACTGTAATCAGAGATTTCCGGAGCCAGTGGCTGCACCATCTTCACCGGCAGGTTCTGATAATACTTTCCATAATCTGCAGCAATAGCCGACGCAAAGCCAACGACCATCACCACAGCAAGAACAATTAGTTTCTTCATACTTTGTCTAATTTTTTTGTAGTTTGTCCATTACTCAAGTTCCTCATGTATCTGCCATACTGTAAGTAAAACAAGCTGAGCACCTTCAGAACTCATATCCATTAAATTCTGCGCACAAATTTATACCTTTATATATATAGTCACAAATCCTTTAGCTTAATTTAAGCTTACAACCCCATGTTTTAGTTTAATATAGCAATAGCGCCCTGTTTCCTGTTCATTCCGCAGCGGCACAGACAGGAGATATTTAAGCAAATGTCAAAAAAAGAAGATTAAAAATCATTTTGCACATTTATTATTGCACATTATTGTCTACCTTTGCAATATCTTTATAACAAGAATCCTATACTACTTATGGAATGATTCAACAAAGAGAAAAGCATTAACAAAACAATTTATACAAACATATTATGAAAAGTATTCTTGAAGGACGCCCCGGCCTGAAAGCTGAGGTTGAGAAAATAGCTGAAGTTGCCGGTTATCTGTGGCAGAACGGATGGGCAGAGCGCAACGGCGGCAATATAACAGTAAACGTGACTGAATTTGCAGACGAGGAGATTAAGCAGATGCCTGCAATAAGCGAGGTAAAGCAGATTGGAGTAACTCTGCCTGCACTGAAAGGCTGCTATTTCTACTGCAAGGGCACAGGCAAGCGCATGCGCGACCTGGCACGCTGGCCAATGGACAACGGCAGTGTAATACGCATTCTTGACGACTGCGCAAGCTACGTAATCATCGCCGACAACGCCGTAATGCCTACAAGCGAGTTGCCTTCACACCTCACAGTCCATGCCCACCTCATAGAGACGGGCTCCAACTACAAGGCTACCGTTCACACCCACCCTATAGAACTGGTGGCAATGAGTCACAGTCGCAAGTTCCTTGGCAAGGACGTGCTGACAAATATCCTTTGGAGCATGATTCCTGAGACAAAGGCTTTCTGCCCATTAGGACTGGGCGTTGTGCCTTACGAGCTGCCGGGTTCAAACACTCTTGCCGATGCTACGCTGAAGGAGCTTGAAGACTACGACGTAGTGCTGTGGGAGAAGCACGGTGTGTTTGCAAAGGGTCTTGACGTTATGGATGCTTTCGACCAAATCGACGTACTTTCCAAGAGCGCAAAGATTTACATCAATTCAAAGTGCATGGGCTTCGAGCCGGAAGGCATGAGCCAGGAGCAGCTTCAGGAAATGACAAAGGCATTCAATCTGCCGAAGTAAAAAACATAAACAACCAATAGAATAAGGAGGGAACAGAATATTTCCCTCCTTTTTTTTGTCAAGTTAACGAGTTGACAAGTTGACGAGTTGACAAGGGTAATTGCCTGTACGACCTATAAGTTTTTCAAAGATTAAAAGCCAGAAAACACCTATTTATAATAATGTAATACAAATTCTTCATCCTTCATTCTTCATTCTTCATTAAAAATGTATACCTTTGTACCATGAATGATATTATAAATCCTGCACAATGGAGCGAGAACGTCATTATCGCCGACGCAGACTTCGTGGATAAGGTAGCATTCGACCTTACCGTGAACTTCGAACGCATGCTCATGAGACGCGTGCCTAAGGCAGACCTCGCCCGTTGGATAGACTGTATAGCCCTCGATGGTGGCATCCGGGAGGGGGAGAATGAGGTACAGGTCGTACTGATACACAACAAGGAAAATACAGAACTGGAGAATTTCACTCCTGCCCACTATAAAGAGGAACTTGACGGCAAAGCCTTCAAAGACCACTTAGGCGAGTTCAGCATCAACACGTATCCCGTGGAAGAACTTGTCAGCAAGGCTGACTTCATCGCCGAGGCAGCACAGATTGCCTGTTCGCAAAAGGAGGTGAAGCGCGTGATGGTCGTTCCCGACGATGAGGAGACATACGCAAAGGTGCGCCACGCCCTTAAACGAATCGACGACGAAGGCAAGCGCATAACACTCTTCGCCATGCAGCCCATGGAAGGAGGAAACTTCCGACAAGAGATACTGGGCTATTCGCTGATGAGCGCCCTTGGCATAAACGGAGAGGAAATAAAATAAAACGGAATATAAACAAAAAAAACATATATCACGACATGGGAAAAGTATTGATTATCGGAGCCGGTGGTGTTGCTACCGTAGCTGCCGTAAAGATTGCAAAGAATTCTGATGTCTTTACCGACATCATGATTGCAAGCCGCACAAAGTCAAAGTGCGACAAGATCAAGGAGTATATCGGTAACCCCGACATCAAGACCGCTCAGGTTGACGCCGACGACGTAGAACAGCTGAAGGCACTCTTCAAAGACTACAAGCCAGAGCTCTGCGTAAACCTCGCACTGCCCTATCAGGACCTCACCATAATGGAGGCTTGTCTGGCTTGCGGAGTGAACTATCTCGACACAGCAAACTATGAGCCTAAAGACGAGGCGCACTTCGAATACTCTTGGCAGTGGGCATACAAGAAGCGCTTTGAAGACGCAGGACTGACTGCCATCTTAGGATGCGGTTTCGACCCTGGCGTTACAAGCATATTCACTGCATACGCTGCAAAGCACCACTTCGACGAAATACAGTATCTCGACATCGTGGACTGTAACGCAGGAAACCACCACAAGGCCTTCGCAACAAATTTCAACCCGGAAATAAACATCCGCGAAATTACACAGAAGGGTCTCTATTGGGAAGAAGGAAAATGGGTAGAGACAGAGCCACTGGAAATACACAAGACTCTCAACTATCCTAACGTAGGACCGAAGGAGAGCTATCTGCTGCACCACGAGGAAATAGAGTCGTTGGTAAAGAACTATCCTACCATCAAGCGAGCACGCTTCTGGATGACCTTCGGACAGCAGTATCTTACATATCTCGACTGCATACAGAACCTCGGAATGTCACGCATCGACGAGATTGAATATGAGGCTCCATTGGCAGACGAACCAGAGAAGAAGGTTAAGGTAAAAATCGTTCCGCTACAGTTCCTTAAGGCTGTGCTGCCTAACCCACAGGACCTCGGAGAGAACTACGATGGCGAGACAAGCATCGGATGTCGCATACGCGGACTCAAGGACGGCAAGGAGAAGACATACTACGTATACAACAACTGCAGCCACCACGCAGCATACCTCGAAACAGGAATGCAGGGCGTAAGCTACACTACCGGTGTGCCGGCAATGATCGGAGCAATGATGTTCTTCAAAGGTCTGTGGCGCAAGCCGGGAGTATGGAACGTGGAAGAGTTTGATCCAGACCCATTCATGGAGCAACTCAACAAGCAAGGTCTGCCGTGGCACGAGATTTTCGACGGCGACCTCGAACTATAATCAAGACATCTTACAAAGGCATAGACCAAGGCTCACACCTTGTTCATGCCTTATCTCTTTATTTCATTAATAAAAAAAGCTTATGAAAACATTTTCCTCATTAGCAGTATTAGTCGCAATGACCATCCTGCCACAGACAGGAGCTGCACAAGCATCACAGACAAGAATAGCCAAAGTAAAGAAAGCCGCCACATTCATCGGCAAACGTCTCGGAGACAGAGCAAGCAAAGCCATATTAAAGTCCGCTGCCGCCGACAGCAAGAAACTACCTGGAACAACGAAGCTCTATCAGTACAACAACGGAGACTGGACCTACTACATGACAACGAACAGCACTTTCGACCAGTATGGCAACGTGTCTACGGCAAAGACATGGAGCGACGAGAATGGAATGATGCAGATAACGACAAACAAATATGACAATGTAGAGACATCATTCTTAGTATCACAAACACAATCAACCTATGACTCTCCAACAGCCACCACTCCAACGTATGAGTTCATGAACAGGAGAGTTGACGTGACCCGCAACGAGAAAGGACAAGTGACAAAGGTTGAAGACTGGGAGGCTAACGACACATATACAGGACTCGATCTGGAGACTGCCGTAAGTCTTGAATATGGAAGCGACGACAAGATAAACAAAATCATCATCTCTTCATACGATGACAATGAAGAGATGAAGGTGACATTAAATGATGTAGTATGGAAGGAATACAACGGAAAGATTCTTTCCACCATCGGTACTGACTTGGAAAACATTATTGCAGACCCCCAAAATCTGATAGAATCAGCCTCCGCAGAGATGTCTGCCGAAGGCATGGACGTAAAGGGCAACCTAACATCCGACTATTCTACCGAAGGCAAGAGGGAACTGACTCTGAGCATGAACTACTACGGAATGCCAGTAGCCAGCTATAAGTTCTACTATGAACAGACCGACGACAACGGTAGCTTCATCAACAGATCTACCATCTCCTTTATGGGAGAAGCCGACGAGATTGAGAGCATCACCGTGAAATACAACGACAAGAAAGACATGGTTGAAGAAACCATATCTGAAGGAAAGTCTATCGCATCCCTCAAGACAAGCAGTTCCACCCAGTATGACTACACCTACAACGAGGAAACAGGACTTGCCGACTATATGATATTAAAGAATCTGGACCTGGATACTAACACATACAACCCGAACAGCAAGTATGTATACAGCGACTACCAAGATGTTGCAAGCGGAATAAGCAATGCTGCAGCCAACGTCAACACGGGCAAGACTGCTGTCTACAACACACAGGGAATGTATGTAGGCAACTCAACCGATAAGCTTTCCGACGGTCTATACATCATCAAGCAAGACGGAAAGACCTTCAAGATAATGAAATAACAACAAGTCGTCATCGATGACTTTTAAAGATACTACTGAATCCACTCCAGACAGTGGATTCAGTTTTTTTTGCCCACATTATCATATACCATACGATGTACGAATCAGCTCCCAGATGAAGCCTTTTGCAAAACAAATTGCATCAATTTGCTCCATAATTGAAAATATTCTTCCCTAAAGTGTTTGTTTATATGATTTTATCTGTATCTTTGCCACGACTGTTGAAGATTTGCTTGATTTTATAGCAACACTGGGTTAAGTAAATCTTCTGACAAGGCTAAATCCCGAGCAACTTTTTGTTGCTCATAAGCTTATGAGATCATTAAATTATAGTGTTGCGAAATTAAGATTAACTATAAAAAACACATTTTTTTATGAAAAAGTTTACACTATTGGCGTTATCGGCTGCAATAGCCACAATGCCTGTTGTCGGAATGGCACAAGTCCAGAACACACAGACTGCAAAAGTAGCTAAAGCAAGGCAGATTGTATGCAAGACCTTTGGTCAGAAAGGAAAAAAGATGTTGCAGAAGACAGAAGCCAATGAGAAAAAGATGTTGCCCGGCACGGTGAAGACATACCAATACAATTCAAACGACTTTGAATACCTGTCTACAACCGAAAACACCTACGATCAGCACGGCAACATTATTCTTTCAAAGCAGTACAATGAGAACACGAACGGCACAATAGAAGTAATAACAAATGTCTATGACGATATTGAGCCGGATTTCCTCATATCACAAAAACAAGAAATCTTCGACAGCCCAGGCTCTACAACGCCATCAAGCAGCCGCACGCTCCAAAAATCAGATGTAACACGCGACACCAAAGGTCAAGTAACAGAAGTCATCAATTATGAACCGAATGATGATTTCAGCGAATTGGAAATGGAATCAAAAATAACTTTTGAATATAAGAACAATAAGATAAATAACATTGTTTACTATGGATATGACGAAGGTATAGAAACAAAAATTTCCATAATAAACATTATATGGGAAAAATACAACGGGAAGATATTGTCTGCATTCGGAAAAGCTATAGACGACATCGTATATGACCCTGAAAACCTGATAAAGTTAGCAAGTATGGAGTTGATGTCAGAAGACATATATGTTCCTGGAAGTGCCGTAGGAACATATACCGGTGAGACAAAAAGAAAATTAGACGTGGACTTCAACTTCTACGGAACACCTGTTGCACAGTTTATATACGAATATAACCAGACTGACAATAATGGAAGCTACACGTACACATCCGAAGCGAAATCAATGGGTAAACAGATTTATCTATTGACTTTTACTAACAAATTCAACGAAAAGAAAGACCTCATTGAAAAGACCGAAAAAGAGGATATTGCCGATGAGGAAGGTGGCATGACAAGTCACGAAGAATCTTCAAAATACGAATATTCTTATAACGAGAGTACCGGACTTGCAGACTACGCTATCGTCAATAGCCTGAATACAGACAACAACCAATACGAAACAACTCTGAAATTAGTATTCAGCGACTATAAAGAAGTTACGGCAGGAATAAGCAATGCTGCAGCCAACATCAACACGGGCAAGACTGCTGTCTACAACACACAGGGAATGTATGTAGGCAACTCAACCGATAAGCTTTCCGACGGTCTATACATCATCAAGCAAGACGGAAAGACCTTCAAGATAATGAAATAACAACAAGTCGTCATCGATGACTTTTAAAGATACTACTGAATCCACTCCAGACAGTGGATTCAGTTTTTTTACACACATATATATTATAGTATATTCCTACTGTCCCCCCATTCTCAATGACTTCAACAAAGCATCCTTCAGGTCTTCGTTTGTGGAAAGTCCAAGCTTCTTGCGGATATGAATGCGCACAGTACTGATATTGTTAGGCTTTTTGTTGAGAATGGAAGCTATCTCGCATATCGTCTTGCCGCCGATAATCAGCCTGCACACCTCTTTTTCTGTCGGTGTCAACGTTGGTAAAGCAGAAGCTATGTCGGCATGTTGCATCCTGCGCTGAGCCACTCTATGCTCCACAGCCCTGATAAGGTTGGCTTCGGTGCGCTCGTCGAGACGGTCGAAGAAGTCGGATATGTCCTTGCCTGCCATACCGCCGCGCCCTAATTGTATGTAGGCGAGCAGCTCCGTCTTGGTCATGTGGAAGGTGGCAAGCAGATTGTTCAGCGTAGAGTTGTAGTCGGCATTCTCCTTCAGCATGCCTCTAATGCCACGCCTTATCATCTCGCCAAGCACACATGTGAATATCTCAACAAAGATGAATACAGCCACTATCTGGCGGTTTACTCCTCCGTCTGTGTATAGATAAGCGAAGACTATCGTACCTATGCTCATAAGGGCTATCACTGTAGGCATGTGTCGGACGGCAGCCAAAACGAGATAGATTATAAGGGCGAGTGAAATTATCTGGTTGAACAATACCGCATCTTCATACCCCACAGGACGCTCCACCGTAATATATACGATACGGGCACTTCCTGTCAGTTGCACCAATATGCCGAATATGGATATGGCAGCCTTCAGTGGCATGCGATGCAACAGATACAATACCAGCACGACAACCGTCGACACCCACAGCAGAGCCGATATTATATGCAGCGGAATGTCGCTGCGTCCTATCAATCCAACGATGTGCATAGGCACACCAGGCAAGACGACCGACAGGCTGAGCATCAAGAAAGTGATAAGACACAAGCGTTGCTGCCAGTTGTGGCTGCGCTGATCAAGGAATGTGGCTATACGCTCTTTCAGTGTTATCTTCATAGCTTTATTTATTTATCACTACAAAGATAGCTCTTTTTTTAGACATTTTACCCCTTTTTACCCCTCTTTTTGCTATCTTTTACGTCTATTCACGTCTGTAAGACTTTGGAGATGTTTCGTGCTTCCCTTAAATTTGCACCACATCGAATAAAATAAAATCAAATAACTATTATGAAAACATTCAAATTCAAACACCCACGCAAAGTATATCTCTACGTTTTGCTTTCATTCCTGATGTGCATGTTAGGAGCAAGCAGTGTGTCTGCTGGAAAGAGGACACCTCGCAATCCGATTGTGAAAATGACCTCCGGTCCGACCTATTCAAACAATGGAACCGAGGTTACGCTTAAACTATGGATGTACAACTACGATGGCGACAACGCTTACTTTTTAAATAATGTCATGCTTCGTATAGATGACAAAGATGCATGCACTCTTAACAATATGTGGAGTAAGATTTCCAATGTCCATGCCAAAAACGAGGACAATATCAAGAATTACCAGAATAGTGGCAATGTGGGTTCACAAGGCACTATAACGTATGATGGCGAAAACGTTGGCACAGCGCAGTTCTGCAATGCCCAGAAAAACCAGAAGTGTCCCTATAATGACAATACAAGAGAGACGAAATGGACCACTATTGAGCTTAAACTCTCTTTCAACAATTCGTTTTCTTATCGTAAACATACTGTAAGCGTGAATGGTAATTGGCGTGACAGATGCGACGATAGTAAGTATAATGATAAAATCTGGGACCTCCAGAACACTCTTCACGGCTTCGTTTACCCCACCAACTTAGATTTTTCTTTCAATGACCAGAAAGTAAAATTCAAATGGGATATTAATGGTTGGCAAAATAGCGATAACATCAATGGCAAGTGGGTGCTATACAAAGAAGAGAACGGCACATGTGTCAAACAGGCGGAAGTCAGTCCAACGACGCCAGGAGGTATTACAATCGCCCGTAAAGATTTCAGATGTTTGGCAACCTATTATATTACCTTTCTGCCCAATGGCTTTAGCGAAACAGCAACCGTCAGCGGTCTGACAAGTTCCCAATGCAAAGGAAGTCATAACATACTTGAAGGAGTGTGCCGATATTGCCAGCATGGTATATTTTCTTACACCACAACCGACGGCAAGACTATACCCCTTGCAAGCAACATTGACTTTGGCTCCAAGATACTGTCGCATACTATTGACAGCAAAGGAACATGTATAATAGAGTTTGAAGGCAAATTTACGCGTATACCAGATGGGGCTTTTAAAAATACTAAGATAAACAGTAATACCATTGAAATACCGAATTCTGTTACATCAATAGGCTCTTATGCTTTTGCCAATACTCTTATCTGCGGCAGTCTTATCATTCCAAACAGTGTGACAGAAATTAAAGAGGGAGCGTTCGACAATTGTAAGAAATTAAGCTCTCTGACATTACCGTCTAATCTGAAAAGGATAGGGAACATAGTCTTTAAATCATGTGGTTTTAGCGGCAGTCTTACCATTCCGAATTCAGTAACTGAGATTGGCTATTATGCATTCTATGATTGCAATAACTTCACCAAAGGGTTGATATTGTCTGAAAATTTGCAAAAAATCGGTTCTTATGCCTTTGCAAACTGTAGTGGGTTTAGCGAAGGAAACCTTACCATACCCAACTCTGTAACGGTGATTGGCGATGGTGCATTCAGTGACTGTTCTTCATTCATGAAAGAACTGAAATTATCTGAAAATCTGACAAAGATTGGAAAAGACGTTTTTAAGAATTGCAAGTGCCTTAGTGGTGACCTCACCATACCCAATTCTGTAACGGAGATTGGTAATGGCGCATTCAGTGACTGTTCTTCATTTAATGGGAAACTGACATTGTCGAATAAACTGACAAAGATTGGAAATCAAGCTTTTATGAATTGCAACTCTCTAAGCGGCAACCTCACCATACCTAATTCTGTAACGGAGATTGGAGATGAAGCATTCTCATACTGTAGAGGATTCAATGGTAATCTTACATTACCCAATAACTTGAAGACAATCAGGAAAAAAGCTTTTAACGGATGTAATAGTCTTAACGGCAACCTCACCATACCTAATTCTGTAACGGAGATTGGAGAGGGAGCATTCTTAAACTGTTCTGGATTCAATGCCAATCTGATATTGCCAGAAAAGCTGAAAACTATTGGAGCCAATGCTTTCAATGGGTGCTATAGACTACAAAAAGAACAAATTGTACTGCCGACAACATTGGAATCAATCGGAAGTGGTGCCTTTAATGATACAGGAATAAAGCTCAATAGTATCATATACCAGTCGTTGCCCCAAGGCATATGGTATGATTTTTCCAACACATCAGCAATGAGAATATATAAATACGTAAGCCTCAGCGATGAGTCCTACATTAAAGATGTGCCAGACAAAATGATGGCATCTGGTGGGGCTTCCTACAGCCGCACAATGTCGAACACATGGGGAACCATCATACTACCTTACTCTTTAAAGCTTACCGGCGACGAGCCATACAGCCTGTATGCCATAGACCATATAACAGCTGACGAGCTTGTTCTGCGACGCATCAGTGAACGTGTAGAAGCAGGAACAGCTTATGTGGTACGTCGCGACGGAGAGCAGCAAACACTGAACTTTACGGTAAGCAATCAATGCAGACTGATAAAGAATATGAACCCGACTAAAGTCGCAGAGGGCCTGAATTTCCAAGGCACCTACCATGCAAAGGAAGTGACCGACGGATATATCATCCGCAACGGTCTCTTATGGGACGTGGCAAAGCTGAAAGCGGCTTCGCCACAGACAGAAGCAATAATGGTTGGTCCGTTCCGTTCATGGCTCGACGGCACGATAACAAACGGTGCTGCAAAGCTCTCCATCCGAGTGGATGATTCCGCAACCGGCATCGACAGCCCTATCTCGTCTCTCAATGCTGACGATGTGGAATACTACGACCTGAATGGCAGACGACTTACCGCTCCGCAGCAAGGAATAAACATCAT